>OGEQ01000051.1_pt1 | contig 122176 bp, 106 predicted proteins | sample 1570731 | NCBI WGS metagenome assembly OGEQ01 (sample SAMEA2582132, study PRJEB24529) | metagenome | biome: Human gut stool | place: China | collected 2011
TGACATATTCTTTACAGAATCACTGCGCATCCTCGCGGAGCGTTTATCTCAGTCGAGAAGACTCCCACTTCTTCAGGTGGTGAGTAATAACAAATTATTCTCAGTGGGAGTCTAATCTCCGACTGAGATAAACGCAAACGTAGGTATGTACCGTGGGCTTACACGGGAATTAACGACTGTGGAGTGTACAAGAACTTGTGAGTAGATATGATTTTGGTCAATCCAAAGCATACACGATGAAACAGTAAGTAAAACTTGTGAGAGTTTACATTATCTCGATGTGAGTATATTTACACACATTTTGAGTGGCAGAAATATCCGTGTATCATTTTTTTGTGACACAGGATCAGATCGGACCGGAGACCATCACCATCACCGGACCGGATGTGAACCATATGAAAAATGTCCTGCGCATGAAGCCAGGTGAAGAGATCCTTATCAGCAATGGTGTGGACAAGGATTACCGCTGTCAGGTGGAAACTTTAGACAGCGATGCTGTGACTGCAAGAATTCTGTCAGTGGACGAGGAGGGAACCGAACTTCCGGGAAAGATCTATCTGTTCCAGGGGCTTCCCAAACAGGAAAAGATGGAATTGATCGTCCAGAAGGCCGTGGAACTTGGTGTTTACCAGGTGATTCCAGTAGCTATGAAGCGTTCTGTGGTGAAATTAGATGCCAGGAAGGAAGAAACCAAGATCCGCCGCTGGAATACCATCGCGGAGAGCGCAGCCAAGCAGTCTAAACGGATCGTGATCCCGGAAGTGACCGGGGTGATGTCGGTAAAAGAGGTGCTGGCTTATGCGGCTGATTTTGACCTAAAGCTGCTTCCCTATGAGAATGCCAGAGGCATGGCAGCCACCAAAGAGCAGGTGGAGGCAGTAAGACCGGGTATGGACATCGCCGTGTTTATCGGACCGGAAGGCGGATTTGAGGAGACAGAAGTAGAAGAGGCCAGAGCGGCTGGCTTTTACCCGGTTTCATTAGGAAAACGGATCTTGAGAACCGAAACAGCAGGCCTGACCATGCTGTCGATTTTAATGTATCAGATGGAAACTGCGAAGTAGGTCTGTGCACTTACTTAGAAATGGAGTAACTATTCAGTAGGTCTGCGCACATGCTGCGCTGACCGTAAGAACACATAGGCTAGAAAGCAAAAATCCCATCAGCGAAGCTGATCTGGAATGGATTTTTGCTCGTAACTATGAAGGTAGTGAATAGTTACGAAATGGACTTTTGTGATGCCAGGGGCAAAAGCTTTTGACCCCGACATCAGTTTTGTGGAGGAATAAAAGAAATGGAAGCGTATTTTGATAATTCCGCGACCACCAGAGTGCTTGACAGCGTTATGGATATTGTGACCAGAACCATGACGGTGGATTACGCCAATCCGGCGGCCAAGCACATCAGGGGAATGGAAGCGGAGAACTATATCCGGGATGCCAGAAGCATCATCGCAAAGACTCTGAAGGTAGCGGATAAGGAGATTTTATTTACCTCCGGCGGTTCAGAGTCCAACAACATGGCTCTCATTGGTACAGCCATGGCGAATAAAAGAGCCGGAATGCACATCATCAGCACGAATGTGGAGCATGCGTCCATCTACAATACCCTGGGATTTTTGCAGGAACAGGGCTTTGAGATCACCTATCTGCCGGTGGATCACAACGGTCATATTGATCTGGACCAGCTGCGGGAGGCGGTACGCCCGGATACGATCCTGGTGTCTGTGATGTATGTGAACAACGAAGTGGGGTCTGTGGAGCCGGTTGCGGAGATTTCCAGGGTGATTAAGGCGAAAAATCCATCCACGATTTTTCATGTGGACGCCATTCAGGCTTATGGAAAGTATGAGATCCGCCCGAAAAAGGAAGGCATCGACTTATTAAGCGTCAGTGGACACAAGATCCACGGACCAAAGGGCGTTGGTTTCTTGTATATCGATGAAAAAGTGAAGATCAGACCATTGATCTATGGAGGCGGCCAGCAGAAGGGTATGCGCTCCGGTACGGAAAATGTACCGGGTGTGGCAGGTCTTGGCGTAGCGGCGGCAGAGATGTACCGGAATCATCAGGAGAAGCTGGAGCATCTGTATGAGCTGAAGGAGCATATGATGAAACGGGTCGCAGAGATTGACGGCGTGGTGATCAACAGCCAGCCGGGCAGAGAGAGCGCGCCGCAGATCGTCAGCGTCAGCTTTGAGGGCGTCCGCAGCGAGGTGCTTCTTCATGCTTTAGAGGACCGTGGTATCTACGTTTCCTCCGGTTCTGCCTGTTCTTCCAACCATCCGGGAGTCAGCGGCACTTTGAAAGGGATCGGCGTGAAACAGGAATTATTAGATTCTACTCTGCGCTTCAGCTTTGGAATGTTTAATAAAAAAGAAGAAATCGATTATGCTATTGAGGTGCTGAAAGAGCTTCTTCCAGTGCTTCGGAGATACAGGAGAGGATAAAATTTATGTTATATCAGTCATTTTTGATCAAATACGCAGAAATCGGCACCAAGGGAAAGAACCGCTTTCTGTTTGAAGACGCGCTGATCAAGCAGATCAAGCACGCCTTAAGACCGGTGGAAGGAAAATTCATCATTTCCAAGGAATCCGGACGAATCTATGTGGACGCCCAGGGGGAGTACGATTACGATGAGGTGATTGCTGCTTTAAAACGGGTATTCGGTATTGCATGGATCTGCCCGATGTTCCAGATTGAGAAAACGGACTTTGAGGAGATCAAGAAGGAAGTTGCTTCCTATGTAGACCAGGTTTACGAGGACAAAAATTTCACCTTCAAGGTGGACGCAAAACGTGTGGATAAGAAATATCCGGTTTCTTCTGAGCAGATGAACCGTGATTTAGGTGAAGTGATCCTGGATACTTTCCCGGAGACAAAAGTAGATGTTCATCATCCGGATGTTCTCTTAAAGGTAGAGGTCCGTAAGTTAGTGAATATTTATTCCGTGATGATTCCAGGACCAGGCGGTATGCCAGTGGGAACGAACGGAAAAGCCATGCTTCTGCTGTCTGGCGGTATCGACAGCCCGGTGGCTGGTTACATGATCGCAAAACGTGGCGTGATGATTGATGCGGTTTATTTCCATGCGCCGCCATACACCAGCGAGAGAGCAAAACAGAAGGTTGTGGATCTTGCGAAACTGGTTTCCAGATATTCCGGTCCGATCAACCTGCATGTGGTGAATTTCACTGATATCCAGCTTTACATCTATGAACAGTGTCCACATGAGGAACTGACCATTATCATGCGCCGTTACATGATGAAGATCGCAGAAAGCATTGCCAAAGAGACTGGAAGCCTGGCACTGATCACTGGTGAGAGTATCGGACAGGTTGCTTCCCAGACGGTCCAGTCCTTAGCGGCAACCAATGAAGTCTGCACCATGCCGGTATTCCGTCCGGTAATTGGATTTGATAAGCAGGAGATCGTGGATATTTCTGAGAAGATCGGAACCTATGAGACTTCCATTCAGCCTTATGAGGATTGCTGTACGATTTTCGTGGCAAAACATCCAGTAACCAAGCCGAATATTAAGGTGATCCATAAATCAGAGGAAAATCTGGCGGAGAAGATCGATGAGCTGGTGAAGACTGCGCTGGAGACCGTAGAAGTGATCAAATGCTGGTAAGCAATAAAATGCTGAGAAATAAAAAAGGAATCCTGGAAACAGGATTCCTTTCAAAAAAGCATATGAGATCGATTAGTGGATGATATATGGAGCCAGAACGGTTAAAATCTCGTTGATGGAAGACTCGGCTTCTGCATGGATATTTAAGTCGATCGGCTTGGATAAGTCTAAGCTGAAGATACCCATGATAGATTTTGCGTCGATGACATATCTGCCGGATACTAAGTCGAAATCAACATCGAACTTGGTCAGATCGTTTACAAAAGATTTTACTTTATCAATAGAGTTTAAAGAAATACGAACAGTTTTCATTACTATGTCCTCCTAAATGTTAAGTCAATCACAGGGCAGATTTATTTTTACCCTACTTCAATAGTACAAAGGTGGACGGGAAAAGTCAAGAGCGAGTTTATAAAGAATAGGAGAAAACAAAGCATGAGAAAGGCTGCACTTCACAATTTGGGCTGTAAGGTGAATGCCTACGAAACGGAGGCGATGCAGCAGCTTCTGGAGGAGGCGGGCTATGAGATCGTGCCGTTCCAGGAGAAGGCCGATGTGTATGTGATCAACACCTGTTCTGTCACCAATATCGCGGACCGCAAGTCCAGGCAGATGCTGCACCGGGCAAAGAAAATGAATCCGGACGCAGTGGTGGTGGCAGCAGGCTGCTACGTGCAGGCGGCAGGAGAAGAGCTGAAAAAGGACGCCGCTATCGATGTGATCATCGGCAATAACAGGAAGAAAGACCTGGTACCGCTGTTGGATGAATACTTCGCAGGAAAACATGTGGAAGAGGATTCTCTGATCGATATTGGGAAAACCAGAGAGTATGAGGCACTTCACATCAACAAGATCGCGGATCACACCAGGGCATTTATCAAGATCCAGGACGGCTGTAACCAGTTCTGCAGCTACTGCATCATTCCTTATACCAGAGGAAGAGTCAGAAGCAGAAAGCCGGAAGAGATCATGGAAGAAATCAAAGGTCTGGTGGACAGGGGCTACCGGGAAGTGGTGCTGACTGGAATCCATTTAAGCTCTTATGGGCTGGATCTGGACGGGATCACCCTGTTGGATCTGATGGTTAAGATCGATAAGATCCAGGGACTGGAGCGGCTGCGCCTTGGTTCCTTAGAGCCAAGGATCGTGACCGAGGAGTTTACCAGGACATTGGCAGGTCTGAGGACCATCTGCCCTCATTTCCATCTGTCCCTGCAGAGTGGCTGTGACGCTACCTTAAAGCGGATGAACCGCCGGTACACCACGGAGGAATATGAAAAAGGGTGCCAGATCCTGAGAAAGTATTTCGACCGCCCGGCGATCACCACGGATGTGATCGTAGGATTTCCGCAGGAAACAGAAGAGGAATTTGCCCAGACGGTAGAATTCTTAAAACGGATCCATTTTTATGAGATGCATGTATTTAAATATTCCAGAAGAGCCGGAACCCGCGCGGCGGATATGCCGGGACAGCTTACTGAGAATCAGAAAGGCCAGCGCAGTGATGTGCTTCTGAAGCTGGATCAGGAAATGTCCCTGGAGTACCGGAAATCCTTCTTAGGAGAGGAAAAAGAGGTGCTGATGGAAGAGAAAATCGTCATCGACGGCACCGAATATCTGGTGGGGCACACCAGAGAGTATGTGAAGGCTGCAATCCCGTGGGAAGAGGGCAAAAAAGGCGCCATGATCACTGGAACAATGGCTTCCATGCTGAATGACGAGGTATTTTTGCTGGGGTGATCCCCACTTTATAAAATTTTTTCTTTACGAATAAGAAAAAGTGGTATAGAATAAATAAGAACAGTTAAAGGACGTGAGGATGAATGGGCGATATTCATAACACACAATTTTTTCGCACAGTACAGGATAACAAGCTGGATGTCAGCGAGGTATTAGAGCAGGTCTATGCTGCTCTGACAGAGAAGGGATATAATCCGGTCAGTCAGATCGTGGGTTATATTATGTCAGGAGACCCGACGTACATCACCAGCCATAAGAATGCCAGAAGTCTCATTATGAAAGTAGAGCGGGATGAGATCCTGGAAGAACTTCTGTCTGTGTACATCGATGCAAAGTTAAAAAAATGATGACAGTGAAACCGTGACTTGTGTGGAAGAAAATGCCGGATACCCTTAAGAGAAAACTTTAAGAGTATCCGATTTTCTTGTTGTGCTAAGAAAAGCAGAAGAAGATTTTTTGTAACTGTTCAGTAGGTCTGCGCACATGCTGCGCTGACCGTAAGAACACATAGGCTAGAAAGCAAAAATCCCATCAGCGAAGCTGATCTGGAATGGATTTTTGCTCGTAACTATGAAGGTACTGAATAGTTACGATTTTTTCTGCAAAAGGACATGGTATGGAGAAAAGTGAATATGAGAATAATGGGCCTGGATTTTGGTTCAAAAACTGTTGGCGTGGCGGTATGTGACGAACTGGGATATACGGCCCAGGGCGTGGAGACCATCACACGGAAGGAAGAAAACAAGCTGCGTCAGACATGCCAGAGAATCGAAGCGCTGATCAAAGAATATGGGGTTACATCCATTGTTTTGGGGTATCCTAAGAATATGAACGATACCATTGGTGAGCGTGCAGAAAAGACCGAGGAGTTTAAAGCCATGCTGGAACGCAGGACAGGTCTGCCTGTGATTTTATGGGATGAACGTCTGACCACGGTGGAGGCAGATGAGATTCTGGAGGAGAGCGGAGTGCCGCGTTCCGAGCGCAAGAAGGTGATCGACAAGATTGCGGCGGGACTGATCCTGCAGTCTTACCTGAATTCCCTGGAGACAAAAAAATAAGTGTCTGGCAGGTATGCGCATCAGCTTTCTCTGACCGTAAGAAAAGCTGAGCTTTACGGCACTGGATAGTCAGGCAGAGAAGAAAAAGGAGCAGACCAGAAAATGAATGAAGAAAAAATGATCACCCTGGAGACCGAAGACGGGGAGCGTGTCGATTTTTACGTGCTGGAAGAGACCAGAATCAATGGAACGAATTATCTTCTGGTAACAGATTCGGAAGAGGATGACGAAGAGGGCGAGTGCTACATCTTAAAAGACCAGTCAAAGGCAGAAGACGCAGACGCCTTATATGAATTTGTAGAAGACGATGAAGAGATGGATTATCTCTATAAGATTTTCGCAGAATTAATGGACGATATGGACGTGGATCTGGAGAAATAAAACAGCGTTTGAACGTGGACTTGAAAAAAATAAGAAAGATAAAAATAGATAGAAAAGATAGATGGAGGTATGAATTTGAAACAACAGAACAAGCAGCAGAATGCTGACGCAAAAGTAAAGATCATTCCTTTGGGCGGACTGGAACAGATCGGAATGAATATTACTGCCATTGAGTGCAACGACAGCATCATCGTTGTGGACTGTGGACTGGCATTCCCAAGCGATGATATGCTGGGAATCGATCTGTGCATTCCGGACGTGACTTATTTAAAACAGAACATTGACAAGGTGAAGGGATTTGTGATCACCCATGGCCATGAGGATCATATCGGAGCCCTTCCGTATATCCTTCAGCAGATCAATGTTCCGGTTTATGGAACCAAGTTGACCATCGCTCTGATCGAGAACAAATTAAAAGAGCATAATTTACTAAAATCTACCAAGAGAAAAGTGGTAAAACACGGACAGTCCATCAACTTAGGCTGTTTCCGGATTGAATTTGTAAAGACGAACCATAGTATTGCGGACGCTTCCGCACTGGCTATCTTTACACCAGCAGGAATCATTCTCCATACAGGAGATTTTAAGATCGATTATACGCCGGTATTTGGTGAACCGGCGGATTTACAGAGATTTGCGGAGCTGGGCAAAAAAGGCGTTCTGGCGTTATTATGTGAGAGTACCAATGCGATCCGCCCTGGTTTTACCCCATCAGAGCGTACCGTAGGCAAGACCTTTGACGCGATCTTTTCCGAGCATAAAAATAACCGGATCATCGTGGCGACCTTCGCTTCTAACGTAGACCGTGTGCAGCAGATCGTCAATTCCGCTTATAAATATGACCGGAAGGTGGTCATTGAGGGCCGAAGCATGGTCAACGTGATCGGTACGGCCAGCGAACTGGGCTATATCAAGATCCCGGAGGGAACACTGATCGATATTGACCATTTGAAAAATTATCCGGATGAGAAGACTGTTCTCATTACCACCGGAAGCCAGGGAGAGGCCATGGCAGCCCTGTCCCGTATGGCAAGCGGCGCGCACCGGAAGATCAGCATCAAGCCGAAGGATGTGGTGATCTTAAGCTCCACGCCGATCCCAGGCAATGAAAAGGCAGTTTCCCGTGTCATCAACGAGCTGTCTGTCCGTGGCGCAGAGGTTATTTTCCAGGATACCCATGTATCCGGACATGCGTGCCAGGAAGAGATCAAGCTGCTGTATTCCCTGACCCATCCGAAATACGCACTGCCGATCCACGGCGAGTATCGTCACCGTATGGCCCAGAAGGGACTGGCAGAGTCCATGGGAATCCCGAAGGAGAATATCCTGCTGATGTCATCCGGTGATGTAGTAGAGGTATCCCAGGATCAGTGCAAGGTCGTGGACCATGTGCAGGCTGGAGCAATTCTGGTTGATGGTCTTGGGGTTGGCGATGTCGGCAATATTGTTTTACGAGATCGTCAGAATCTGGCACAGAATGGTATCATCATCGTGGTACTGACGCTGGAAAAATTTTCCAACCAGCTTCTTGCAGGGCCGGATCTCGTATCCAGAGGCTTTGTCTATGTAAGAGAGTCCGAGGATCTGATGGAAGAGGCAAGGCAGGTAGTTCAGGATGCAGTTCAGGACTGCTTAGAGCGCCATGTCAATGACTGGGGTAAGATCAAGAATATTATCCGTGACAGCTTGAGTGATTTCCTGTGGAAAAAGATGAAACGGAATCCGATGATCCTTCCAATTATTATGGAAGTATAAATACAACAGGGCAGAAGGGAGGAATGACGGAAGATGAGCCAGACGACCAAAGAGATCAACCGGGTCACCGGGACAGTGATCAGCGTTTCCTTGAAGCTGATTGTGTTTGCAGTGGCGATTTTACTTCTTTATGAGGGTGTGACCAGAGGGTATGAATTTGGATACCATGTATTCTGCGATACTGCTGCGGCTGAGGAGCCGGGCGTGGATATGCGGGTCACCATCGGAGAAGGAGAAAAAATTGGAGACATTGCGGCAGCATTGGAAAAAGGCGGCCTGATCAAAAACCGTTATACATTCCTGATCCAGTGCCTGTTTTATGAATACGGCAGATCAGATAATCCTGTTCTGCCGGGAACCTATCTTCTGAATAACTCTATGACCGGGAAAGAGATCATTCTGGAATTGCGGGATGGAGTGACAGAAGAGGAGAAAGAAACAGAAAGTGCAGGCAGTTAAATGATAGTAGAGCAGCGAATCAGGGACTATCTTCATTCTCTGGAGCCGGATCAGGGAGATCTGTTAGAAGAGATCTCCCGAAAGGCCATCCGGGATGAGGTGCCGATCATCAAAAAAGAAACAGGCGCACTCTTAAAAACCATGGTAGCAGCCAAAAGGCCTAGGGCAATTCTGGAAGTCGGAACTGCCGTAGGCTATTCTGCTTTATTAATGGCAGGCGTTATGCCGGCAGAATGTACCATAACCACCATTGAAAAATACGAACCCAGGATCCCGGTGGCAAAGGCAAATTTCAAACGGGCCGGAGAAGAGTCGCGGATCACTCTGCTGGAGGGTGATGCGGAGGAGATTTTAAAAGAACTGGAAGGTCCTTATGATTTTATCTTTATGGATGCGGCAAAAGGCCAGTATATCCACTGGCTGCCGATGATCCTGCGATTATTATCGGATGGCGGGATCCTGTTTTCCGACAATGTGCTCCAGGATGGAGATGTCGTCCAGTCCCGCTATGCGGTGGAACGCCGTGACCGGACCATCCATGCCCGGATGCGGGAGTATTTATATACGTTAAAGCATATGGAAGAGCTGGAGACCTCCATTATCCCGATCGGAGATGGAGCGGCAATCAGTGTGAAAATAGAGATCGAGAAAGAAAGAGTAGGAAAATGATATGAGAAATACAGAGTTACTGATACCGGCGGGCAGTCTGGATGTGTTAAAAACAGCGGTTGTCTATGGTGCGGATGCAGTTTATATCGGCGGAGAGGCATTCGGACTTCGTGCCAAAGCCCACAACTTTTCGTTAGAGGATATGAAAGAAGGCGTGGAGTTTGCCCACAGCCGCGGCGTGAAGGTCTATGTGACGGCGAATATCCTGGCACACAATGATGACTTAGAGGGTGTGGAGCAGTATTTTGAGGAGTTAAAGAGCGTAAAACCAGACGCACTGATCATCTCTGATCCGGGCGTGTTCGCAATTGCAAAGCGCGTTCTGCCGGAGATGGAGCTGCATGTCAGCACCCAGGCCAACAACACCAACTATGGAACGTATCTGTTCTGGTATCAGCAGGGAGCGAAGCGCGTGGTTTCCGCCAGAGAGCTGTCTTTAAAAGAGATCAGAGAGATCCGTGCCCGGATTCCGGAGGATATGGAGATCGAGAGCTTTATGCATGGCGCTATGTGTATTTCCTATTCCGGACGGTGTCTGCTGAGCAACTTCTTTACCGGAAGAGATGCCAATCAGGGTGCCTGCACGCATCCATGCCGCTGGAAATACTCCATCGTGGAGGAAACCAGGCCAGGCGAGTATATGCCGGTTTATGAGAATGAGAGGGGAACCTATATTTTCAACTCGAAGGATCTGTGCATGATCGAGCATATTCCGGAGTTGATCGATGCGGGAATTGACAGCTTTAAGATCGAGGGACGTATGAAAACCGCCCTTTATGTGGCAACAGTGGCCAGAACTTATCGGAAAGCCATCGATGATTTCAAAAAAGATCCGGAATTGTACCGCCAGAATATGGAGTGGTACAAAGAAGAGATCGGCAAATGCACCTACCGGGAATTTACTACCGGCTTCTATTTTGGAAAACCAGGTGCGGATGCGCAGATCTATGACAATAATACCTATGTTAAGAATTTCACATACTTAGGAACGGTAGAAAACGTGGATGAGCGGGGATTTGCCAAGATCGAGCAGAAGAATAAGTTCTCTGTAGGCGAGATGATCGAGATCATGAAACCAGACGGAAGAAACTTACAGGTGGAAGTGAAGGGCATCTATGACGCAGAGGGACAGGCACAGGAGTCTGCGCCGCATCCAAAGCAGGAGTTATACATTGATCTGGGTGTGGCACCGGAAGAATACGATATTCTGCGGAGACAGGAGCCATAAAGGAAAGCGTATCGTTTTGTGGACCGGTGAGATGGCAGTGGCAGCTGCTGTGAAAGTCCACAAAAAGACCATAATCGATGAAAATATGGGGGTGACTGGATGATTACCTGGATTTCAGCAGTGGCAGCGGTGGTCTGCCTGGTTTATTACGTGATCATTGTGTTATATGCAGGATTTTCCACATCATTTTCCTGGATCTGGCTGGCCGGGGCGGCACTTCTTGCCATGACTGGCTGGGGAAGCCATGAATACCGGCTTCACCCTCGGAAATTCCCGCTATGGGTTCCTGTGGCAGGAAGCACGATCCTTGGCGCTTCACTGGCAGTTTTTGTGGTGGTGGAGATTCTGGTCTTTATGGGAGCGGCCAGCAGTGATGAGCAGAATCTGGATTATGTGATCGTTCTTGGTGCAAAGGTAAAAGAGGAAGGAATCAGTAAATCCTTAAAAGCAAGACTGGATAAAGCCATCGAGTACAGCCAGGATAACCCTGGAACGGTATTGATCCTGTCTGGCGGCCAGGGACCAGATGAGCCGGTCAGTGAGGCAAAAGCTATGTTTGAGTATTTAAGTTACAATGGCGTGCCGAAGGATAAGATGGTGTTGGAGACTTTTTCCACAAGCACGGTGGAGAATATCGCTTACAGTAAGGTACTGATCGATAAACTGGAGGAAGAAAAGGTGAAAGAGCGGGAGCATCGTGGCCCGGTGATCCATTCGGAAGCTCCTGTCGGTTTTGTAGAAGTAGAAAAAAAGCCTGTCCAGGTGGGAATCCTGACCAGCAACTTCCACGTATTCCGTGCGAGAATGATTGCAGAAAAATGGGGCATACCAAAAGTATACGGAATCCCGTCCAAAAGTGATCCGATCCTCTTTCCGCATCTGTGTGTGAGAGAGTGTTTAGCGATCATGAAAGACCGGTTGATGGGAAACATGTGATGAGAAAAGGAAAGGAAGAACAAGCATGAGAGATTTAGAGACTTTAAGCGCTTACCGCGTTCTGACAAGAAGAACCGTCAGCGAATTAAATTCTGAAGGTTATGTGCTGGAGCATAAAAAGAGCGGAGCCAGATTATTTTTACTGTCCAATGAGGACGACAACAAGGTATTTTCCATAGGTTTCCGCACTCCGCCTTATGACAGTACCGGAGTTCCGCATATTTTGGAGCACAGCGTATTATGTGGTTCTGAGAAATTCCCGGTGAAGGATCCATTTGTGGAACTGGTGAAGGGATCCTTGAATACTTTTTTAAATGCTATGACTTACCCGGATAAAACCGTGTACCCCATTGCCAGTACCAATGAGAAGGATTTCCACAACCTGATGGACGTTTATATGGACGCAGTGCTGCACCCGAATATTTATAAAGAAGAAAAGATCTTCCGTCAGGAAGGCTGGCATTATGAGCTGGAGAGCGAGGATGCCCCATTAACCTACAATGGTGTTGTTTATAATGAGATGAAAGGTGCGTTTTCCTCCCCGGAGAGCGTACTGGACCGTCTGATCCAGCAGACGTTATTCCCGGACACCTGTTACGGCGTGGAGTCCGGCGGTGATCCAAAGAATATCCCGGATCTGACTTATGAGCAGTTTCTGAATTTCCACCGGACCTATTACCATCCGTCCAACAGTTTTATCTATCTCTATGGAGATATGGATATGGCGGAGAAACTGGAATGGCTGGATCAGGAGTATTTAAGCCACTATGACCGGAATGACAGGGAAGCCCAGATCGATTCCCATATCCCGATGCAGAAGGGCTTTGACGCACCAAAAGAAGTGGAGGCGGCTTACTCCATCACCGAGGAAGAGGACGAGGAAAATGGCTGCTATCTGTCCATCAGTGATGTGGTTGGCACAGATCTGGATCCGAAGTTATATGTGGCTTTCCAGATCCTGGAATATGCCCTGATCGATGCGCCGGGAGCCCCATTGAAGCAGGCCCTGTTAGACGCAAAGATCGGCGGAGATATTATGGGCGGTTATGACAGCGGTATCTTACAGCCATATTTCTCTGTGATCGCAAAAGATGCCAGAGCAGACCAGAAGGGCGAGTTTTTAGCAGTGGTAAAAGGAACTCTGCGGAAGCTGGCCAATGAGGGCTTAAACAGAAAGAGCCTTCTGGCGGCTATGAATTACTATGAATTTAAGTACCGGGAAGCAGATTACGGCAATTATCCAAAGGGACTGATGTACGGCTTACAGTGCATGGACAGCTGGTTGTATGATGGCGATCCGATGATGCATCTGGCTTACGGAGATACCTTTGCTTTCTTAAAAGAGGCAGTGCAGGACGGCTATTTTGAGCAGCTGATCAAGGATTATCTGCTCGATAACCCATTTGAAGCGATCATCGTGGTGAAGCCTGAGAAGAATCTGACAGCCAAAGAGGACGCGAGGGTGGCTGAGAAGCTGGCGGCTTACAAGGAGCGTTTAACCGCAGAAGAGAAACAGGCCCTGATCCGTCAGACGAAAGAGTTAAAAGAATATCAGGATATCCCATCCAGTCCGGAAGAACTGGCGTTGATCCCGATGTTAGAGCGGAAGGATATTAAGAAAGAGGCAGAAAAATTAAAATGGGAGGAGCACAAGATCCATGGAATCCAGGTGCTGCACCATGATATTTTCACTTCCGGAATCGGTTACCTGAGAGTGTTATTTCATACCAACCGGATTCCCAATGAGGATCTGCCATATGCAGCTCTGCTGCGCCATGTGCTGAGCCTGGTGGATACGGAGCATTACAGCTACAGCGATCTGACCAGTGAGATCAACTTAAATACCGGTGGATTAAGTCTGGGTATTACATCTTATGTAAATCTGAAGAAATTACCGGACTTTACCGGAGCCTTCAGCGCGGAGGTCCGCGTATTATATGAGAAATTAGATTTTGGTTTTGAGATCGTAAGCGAGATCCTGACCAGATCGAAGTTCAGTGATGAGAAGCGCCTGGGCGAGATCTTAAAAACAACCCGTTCCCGCATGAAGATGAAGCTGGAAAATGGAAGCCACAGTGCGGCAGTTGCCAGAGCCACTTCCTATTTCTCCCCGACATCTGCTTATAATGACTGTACCGGAGGAATCCGCTACTATCAGTTTTTAGACGATGTGATCCGGGAGTTTGAGAAGGATCCGAAGCCATTGATCGCAAAATTAGAGGAAGTAAGCAAAAAGCTGTTCACGAAGGAAAATATGCTGATCAGCTACACCTGCGACAAGGCTGGTTTCCCGGCACTTTCTGAGTCCATGAAACATCTGACAGATGCACTTCCAGAGGGAGAAGGAACGGTTTATCCATTCCAGTTCCAGCCGGAGCTGAAAAATGAGGGCTTTAAGACCTCTTCCCAGGTCAACTATGTGGCACGCTGTGGTAACTTCCGTCTTGGAGAGGAAAAACTGGAGTATACCGGCGCTCTGCGGATCCTGAAACTGATCTTAAGCTACGATTACCTGTGGCAGAATCTGCGTGTGAAGGGCGGCGCTTATGGTTGCATGAGTGGATTTGGCCGTTCCGGTGAAGGCTATTTTGTGTCCTATCGTGATCCAAAGATGAAGGAGACCAATGAGGTCTATGAGGGCATCGTGGACTATTTAGAGCATTTTGATGCCAGTGACCGGGATATGACAAAATATGTCATCGGAACCATCGGAGCTATGGACACGCCATTTACCCCTGCTGACCAGGGCGCAAGAGGACTGTCTGCTTACTTATCCGGTGTCACTGACGAGATGATGCAGGAGGAGAGAGACCAGGTACTGGCAGCAACCCAGAAGGATATCCAGAACCTGGCGGGTATCGTGAAGGCGATCTTAAAGACCGGTGCGCTGTGTGCCATCGGTAATGAGGAGAAGGTGGAAGAGAACCGGGAGATGTTCGGAGAGGTGAAGAACCTGTTCCGGGCGTAATCACAAGTAGAGAAAACGATGATATGACGGGACCGCTGTCAGTGTGGCAGTCCTGCATGGAGCTGTTTTGAGAATAAAGGAAAGAAAAGTATGAATGAGAATTTTAAATCTGGATTTGTAGCGCTGGTCGGCCGTCCAAATGTGGGGAAATCGACTCTGATGAACCATTTGATCGGCCAGAAGATCGCGATCACATCCGAGAAACCGCAGACCACAAGAAACCGCATCCAGACGGTGTATACCGATAAGCGGGGCCAGATCATTTTCCTGGACACCCCAGGTATCCACAAGGCAAAAAATAAACTGGGCCAGTACATGGTCAATGTAGCAGAAGGCACTCTCAATGAGGTGGATGTGATTATGTGGCTGGTGGAGCCGACCACTTACATCGGCGCAGGCGAGCAGCATATCGCGGAGCTGTTATCCAAGGTGAAAACCCCGGTGATTCTGGCGATCAACAAGATCGATACCGTGAAAGACGAGGAGATCATTGCCAAGGCCATCGATACCTATAAAAATGTCTGTCCATTTGCGGAGATCGTTCCGGTCTCTGCTCTGAGAAACCAGAATACGGACAAGATGACGGAGCTGCTGTTTCAATATCTGCCATACGGTCCGCAGTATTACGATGAGGATACCGTTACCGATCAGCCGATGCGTCAGATCGCTGCGGAGCTGATCCGTGAGAAGGCGCTGCGTCTGCTGCAGGATGAGATCCCACACGGAATCGCTGTGACCATCGAGCAGATGAAAGAACGGGACAATGGAATCTTTGATATCGAAGCTACCATTGTCTGTGAACGTGATTCTCACAAAGGAATTATCATTGGCAAAGGCGGAGCCATGTTAAAACGTATCGGCAGCCAGGCAAGACGCGAGATCGAGAACCTGATGGGCGCCAAGGTGAACCTGCAGCTGTGGGTGAAGGTCCGCAAGGAATGGCGGGACAGCGAATTATATATGAAGAATTACGGATACTTTAATGAGTAAAGTCCCGGGCGACAGCCTGGACCGCGGATAACGGCAGCAGCAATGGGAGTACAAAAAGATACGGAGTTGCTGATTTTAGGAAAAAAAGGAGGAACTATGAGGGAGCTGCTGGAAATGACTGGGATGGTGATCCGGTCAACTCCTGTGGGGGAGTACGACAAACGCCTGGTGCTTCTGACCAGGGAGCGGGGCAAGATCACCGCCTTTGCCAGAGGCGCCAAACGCCCCGGCAACAGCCTGATGGGTCCCAGCAGACCCTTTGCGTTCGGCCAGTTCCGCCTGATCGAGGGACGGGATTCCTACAGTCTTCAGTCGGCGGATATCAGCCAGTATTTTGAAGAACTGGCATCGGATATCGAAGGAGCATGCTACGGACAGTATTTCCTGGAATTTGCAGATTACTATTCCAGAGAGAATTTAGACGGTTCCGCCATGCTCCTTTTGGTTTATCAGTCCCTGCGGGCTCTTTTAAACCAGCACATCCCCAACAGGCTGGTACAGTGTATATTTGAACTAAAAGCCATGGTGATCAACGGTGAATACACGGAGCATCCACCAAGAACAGTTGGAGATTCTGCTAACTATGCCTGGGAATACGTGATCGGGGCATCGATAGAAAAGCTATATACCTTTCTTTTGACCGATGAGGTGTTTGAGGAGTTTAAGCGGTGTGTGGAGATTAATAAGGGGCGGTATGTTGACCGGGAATTTCATTCGCTTGGGATCTTGAAAACGTTGACTGGACACCATTGAAAAGCTGAGAATACGAAGCTTTTCAATGGTGTTTTTTTAATTATGTTGTTTGTATAACCTGTAGCAGGTGAAGAATCTTGCAGCCAGAGTTATTTTCGAAATGAAAGTACTTTTATAAGGAATAAAAACAAGAAAAAGGTTGCTTTTGTACATAGTATAGGTTGACAAAGTAGTACTGGGGGGGGGTATTATTTTAAATATCGTAAATGCTAAAAATAGCAGAAAGGGTAGAGTCAGGATGAAGTTGCAGACGCGCATAATAGACGTACACGCTCATGTGATTCCAGAAGTTGATGATGGTTCCAGAGAGATGGAAGAATCCCTTGAGATGTTAAAGATGGCAGCAGAACAAGGAGTCTGTGCAGTGATTGCCACGCCCCATGACTCTAGACGCAGAAAGAGTTTAGATTTGCAGGAGAGGGTATGGCAGCTTCAGGATCAGATTCAAAAAAAGTATCCTGACTTTTGCGTATATGTGGGTCAAGAAACGTATTATCATAGCGATTTAAAAGAACGTTTAAAAAAAGGTGAGGCGTATACCATGGCGGGCAGTAGATATGTTCTGGTAGAGTTTTCACCTTCTGTTGTGTATAAGGAGCTGTATTATGGGATCCGAAATCTGAGAGAAGCAGGTTACCTTCCAATTTTAGCACATATGGAGCGGTATCACTGTTTTCGTCAGGAAGGCACAGAAGAATTAGAAAACATGGGCTGTGTTTTTCAGATGAATTATGACAGCCTTCAGGGAAGCTGGTTTCAGAAAGAGACACGGTGGTGCCGAAAACAGGTAGAAAGTGGAGTGATCGATCTTCTTGGAACGGATATGCACCGAATCGACTGGAGAGCACCGGAGATTGGACAGGCGCTTTCTTGGCTGGATGGGCATGTGAGTCCGGAAAGGATTCAGCAGCTGGTTTATAAAAATCCCCTTAAAATTATACGAAAAGAAAAAATAAAGTGAGGAAAGTACAGTGGAGAATACTTCAGTGCTCATCGACCAGGATGATGACGAAATTGAAATTGATATACTCCAGATCCTGAGAGTATTAAAGAAGAAACTATGGCTGATTTTATTAATTGGTATTTTGGCGGGAGGCGGTGCAGGCGCATATAGCCAATATGTGATTATTCCTCAGTATCAGTCTACTGCAATGGTTTATGTATTATCGAAAGAAACAACTTTGGCATCCTTAGCAGATCTTCAGATCGGAAGCCAGTTGACGAAAGACTATAAGATTATCATTACCAGCCGCCCGGTTTTGACAGAAGTGATCAATAAGTTGGGTTTAAATCTTAGTTATGAGGGGTTGGTAGATAAGATCACCATTGATAATCCGAAAGATACGCGAATCCTTTCTATTACAGCACAGGATCCGAGCCCGCAGATGGCAAAGAATATTGCGGATTCTGTAGCAACAACTGCATCGGAATATATTGGCGATATTATGGAGATGGTTCCACCTAAGATCATTGAAGAAGGGGTGGTACAGGCTAGAAAGAGTAGTCCAAGCAATGCCAAGAATGCCGTGATGGGAGCGGCAGCTGGAATGATTCTGGTTTGCGCAATTGTGACTTTACAGGTCGTATTGAATGATACGATTCAGAGTGAGGAAGATATAGAAAAGTATTTGAATTTGACAGTTCTTGCGTCAGTTCCGCTGCGTGAAAAAGGAATAAAGGAGAATAAGAATGCAGCAACTATGAGCCGAACCTCGGCAAAAACTTCCGTAGATTCTTCTACACAAAAGCATAGCAGAAGAAAAGGAGGAAAGTTATGAGCAGGGAAGTTGTAACATTAGCGAAGAAAACAAAAGGCGAATATAGCTATAATGAAGCGATTAAGACATTAAGGACTAATGTCCAGTTCTGCGGAAGCAATTTGCGGCGGATTCTGCTGACCAGCGCATTTCCAGATGAAGGTAAGAGCGATGTCACATTTGCGTTAGCTTCTTCTTTGGCGCAGATTGGAAAAAAAGTAATATTGATTGACGCAGATATTCGAAAGTCTGTCATGGTGTCCAGGTATCAAGTGGAAACAGAGATTAATGGTCTTTCCCAGTATCTGACTGGACAGAGAGAGATGGAAGAAGTCATTTATAATACGAATTTTGAAGGACTTAGCATTATTTTTGCAGGTCCGTATTCCCCTAATCCTTCGGAACTTTTGGAGGAAGATTTGTTCCATGAACTGCTTGATGCACTGGATGAAAAATTCGATTATATCATCATTGATACTCCGCCGATGGCTAATGTAATCGATGGTGCTATTATTGCTGGATCCTGTGATGGGGCAATCCTGGTGATTGAAGCAGGTGCTACCAGTTATCGCTTAGAACAAAAAGTAGTCAAACAGTTAGAGAAGAGTGGCTGCCGTATTTTAGGAGCAGTGCTGAATAAAGTGGATATCCGAAGCAATGGATACTATGGAAAGTACGGTAAGTATGGAAAATATGGAAAGTATGACAAATACGAAGGCTACTAAAGAAAAAAGTCGGCGTGAGAAAAAACAACCGAAATGGAAATGGCTAATCGTTGGAATTGCAGCAGTTGTATTAGCGGTGACTGTTTTCTGGAAAACGAAAGAACTGTTGAGGGAAAGAAAAGAGACAGAAGCCAGAATCCAACAAAATCTGGCTATGCTGGATCAACAGGATGTAATGATTTCAGTAGAACAAAGTGATGAGATTCCTATCGCGCCTGGTCAGAAAGAAGAACAGACTGCAGACCCAAGGGATTTGAATCTGGAACCAGTGCTGTCGGAGAACCCGATTACTTATAAAGGAAAGACCTATCGTAGAAATCAGTATGTTAAGGCGATTCTCTGCATGGGAATTGACCGGGGCAATTCTATGACAGAAGAAAAGCAGCTAGGAGACGCAGGGCAGTCTGATGGTATCTTTCTGATTGCCCAGGACACCGCTCATCATACCTTGAAGATTTTGATGATACCAAGGGATACCATGACGGAGATCACTACCAGGAATGAAGAAGATACCGTAAAGGACACCAAGATCACACAGCTGACCATGGCATTTGCTTATGGAGACGGACAGAAGGAAAGTTGTGAGAATGTGGTGAGTTCCACGGAAAAATTGCTAAGTGGTTTTACGATTGATTATTACATGGCAGTTGACATCAGTGTCATGGCATCTTTAAATGATGCCGTTGGAGGAGTAACCGTAACGGTTCCAACTGATGGCATGGAACAGAGAGATCCGGCTTTTATAAAGGGAGAGCAGGTAACTTTGCATGGAGACCAGGCAGAGACATTTGTTCGGTATCGGGATATCAATCGGGATTTCTCAGCGTTATACCGGATGGATCAGCAACAGGAGTATATTACCCAGTACATGAAGGCATTGAAAGCTTATTCCAAGAAAGATAGCCAGATCGTAACTAAGATATTTGATCTGATTCAGGATTATATGGTAACGGATATGGGAAAAGATCTGTATCTGAAGATTGCCATGGACGCATTGGGCAGTGGTAATCTGTCCAGTGAAAACTTTTATACAATTCCCGGAACAGGGGAGACCACGGAGTCCTTTGATGTCTACCATGCAGATAGAAACATGGCGATTCCGATTTTGCTGAACTTGTTTTACCGGGAAGATAAATGATGCAGTAAGCGGTGTCGTAAGATGCTGTTTATTGATAAAAACATTTCAAAAGAAAGAAGGGCGAAGAAGATGAAAAAGAAATGTTTAGCTGCGTTAACAGTAGCGATGATGCTTGCAGCAATGCCAGTCGTATCTTACGCAGCAGGAAGCTCCAGCTACAGCCATGGAAGCTCTAGTTCCAGCAACTCCAGTTCTAGCAGCACCAGCAAATCCGAAGCAGGTACCGCATCTGGAGCGACTGTAACCGTAACAACTCCTACTGTACAGGTAACTGAGAGTGGAGCAAAGGTAACCGTTGCAACAGCAACAAAGGACGCAACAGGAACAACGGTTGGTCTGGTAGGAAGCACAACAGAGAATGGTAAATTGAAAAATGGCGACGCTTATTTAAGTGTAGCTGTTGGTACCGCTGAGACTGCAGGACTTCCAGAGGGTGTAGTAAATACCATTAAAGATTTGAACGATGCTTCTAAATCTTTAAGCGCTGCACTTCCAGGTCTTGGCCTTGAAGGCTTTGCAAAGGTTGGTGGAACTCGTGCAATCGTAGCAAAAAATGCTGCAAATCAGGATGTAAAGACTGATGTATCTCTGTATGTTGACAAAATGCCTGCTAATGTAGCAAATCTTGTGATTATTTGCTATGACAATACAACCGGCAAGTGGACAACTATCAAAGATGTAAAGATTGATGCAGCTACTAAGACTGTATCCTTCACAGTTCCAGCATCTTGTACTATTCAGATTGCAGTAAAATAAAGTTTTTTATAACTTTACAGGCCGAAGCAGTGACTGTTTCGGCCTGGTTTTGCAATAAGGGAATTTGATAAAAACATGCATTAAGAATAAAAGGTTTGAGGGAAAAAGAGTATTATGTACAGACGAGAATCTAGTGGATGGGGAAAACACTACGATTTTATTATACTGGATCTGATCTGCTTGCAGCTTGCATTGTTACTCTCTTATGTGATCAGGGGACTGGGATATAATCCATATGTGAATATATTATACCGAAGATTAGGAATTTTTCTGATATTTGCCGATATGGCAGTGATTTTTACATTTGATACATTTAAAAATGTTTTAAAAAAGGGATATTACCGAGATTTTGTGACAACGATCAAGCAGGCTGGGTTAGTTCTGTCTTTGATGCTGTCGTATCTTTTTCTACTGAAAGAGAGCAGCGATTATTCCAGGCAGATTTTATTGCTGTTGATCGTGATTTATGTGATTCTGGCTTATGTGGTTAGGGAATCATGGAAGAGATATCTTCGAAGCCAGATGAAGGTGGGTGTGAATAAAACACTTTTGATCGTGACTACATTAGATATAGCAGATCATGTGATTGATAATATAAAGGCAAATAACTTTGCCAGATACAAACTGATTGGAATAGCTTTAACAGACGCAGAATGGACCGGAGGTATGATCCGAGAATTGCCAATTGTTGCGGATAGCAACACTGTAGCGGATTATGTGTGCCAGCAGTGGGTAGATGAGGTCCTGATTGTCATGTCAGAGAAGGAGGAATATCCGAAGAATTTGTTGAAACAGTTGAATGAAACAGGAGTGACCATGCATCTGGCATTGTCAAATATTACTCATGTGAAAAACAGAAAACAGATCATCGAGAAAGTGGGAAACTATACAGTTCTTACCACCAGCATGAATTACATATCTGGACGTCAGCTGTTTGCAAAACGATTAGTGGATATTGCAGGTGGTCTTGTGGGTTGTCTTTTGACAGGCATCATCTTCTTATTTGTGGCTCCGGCTATCTACATTAATTCTCCAGGTCCAATTTTCTTCACGCAGGAGCGTGTGGGAAGAAATGGAAAACGCTTTAAGATGTACAAATTCCGCAGCATGTACATGGATGCAGAAAAGCGGAAAGCGGAACTAATGAAAGAAAATAAGATGAGTGACGCCAAGATGTTCAAGATGGAATTTGATCCACGCGTCATTGGCAATAAGATTCTTCCTGACGGAACCAGAAAAACAGGAATCGGAGATTTTATCCGCTGTACCAGCCTGGACGAGTTTCCACAGTTCTTTAACGTATTAAAAGGCGATATGAGCATCGTAGGCACCAGGCCGCCGCTGATTGGTGAGGTAAATCTCTACGAACTCCATCATCACGCCCGTCTGGCCATCAAACCAGGTATCACCGGCATGTGGCAGGTAAGCGGCAGAAGCAATATCACGGATTTTGAAGAAGTGGTGAAATTAGACACCGATTACATCGAAAATTGGAGCCTGGGACTGGATATTAAGATTTTGCTTAAGACGGTGCTGATGGTGGTGAAGAGAGACGGGGCGAAGTAGAAGAAAATGAAAAAGTTAACATTTTTTCATAATGTTGGAGGAATTAATGATTTGTCTATCGTTCAAAGGAAAGAAAATAATGATGGATGGGAAGAAGTTTGCGAAACTTATAATGAAGAAAAGTTTGTAAAAAATGGATTGTCAGCCAAATTTGTTCAAGATAACGAGGTATATAGTGGAAAAGGGGTCTTGCGTGGGTTTGGAATAAATACAAAAGTTTTGCAGACAAAATTGATACGGGTTCTTAACGGTAAAATATATGATGTGGTTATTGATTTGAGAGCGGATAGTAAAACATTTATGAAAAGTTTTTGTGTAGAGCTATCCGCAAAAAATGGAAAACAATTATATATTCCAGAAGGATTTGCTCATGCATATTTAGCATTAGAAGATAGTGTAATATTTTTTAAGGTAACATCACATTTTATTTTAGGTGATGAAATTGGCTTTTCCTGGAATAGTAAGTTTTTTAATATTCATTGGATGATGACAGAAAATGAAATGATATTTAGTGATAGAGATAGATTGAATCCTGAGTTTGATATAACAATGGTGGTGAAAAAATGAATATTTTATATACATGTGATGATAATTATGTATGGCTAATGGGAATTTCTGTTATATCTCTATTTGAGAATAATCAGAATATAAATGAAATAACAGTTTATTTACTGGGTGAGAAAGTAAAAGATAAAAATAAACAAATTTTGTATAGTATTGCAAAGAAATATGATCGCAAAATTGTCATCATTGATGTCCCTAAAATTGATATTCCGCAGTCTTTAGTTTCTACAAGATGGCCATTAAGCGCATTTACGAGATTGTATTCTGGACAGTTATTACCACATGATATAAAGAAAATATTGTATTTGGATTGCGATACCATTATTAATGGTAGCATTATGGAATTAGAAAATATAGATGTATCTGAGAATGTTGTTTGGGGTGTTAAAGATTGTATTGGTGATTTATATAGAGAAAATATTGGATTGGAATCTAACTCACTGTATATAAATGCCGGTGTGTTACTTTTTAATTTAGATAAGCTAAGAAAAATTGATATCAAAAGAAGTATAGATCAATACATGACTAAATATGAAAGACTAATTAATTATGCCGATCAGGATATTCTTAACGGAATATTTAAAAGACAGATTGGAATTGTTGATCCAAAGTATAATGTTATGACAATAGATATTGTACATACATATGAAGAAATAGATATTTTGCGTAAACCAACGAATTTTTATATGAAGTGCGAGTTAGAAAATGCTATAAATAATCCAAAAATTATTCATTATACAACAAATATGAGAATTGTGCGACCGTGGTTTAAAAATACTAATCATCCATTTGCAGAAAACTTTAGAAAATATATGCAAATAAGCCCGTGGAAAAATATGGAGCTTACAGAAATGTATTTCACTTCAAAGGAAGCAAAAATTATCGGAATAATTATGAAACTTCCTAATAGGTTAGCATATGCAATTCTTGGGTTAATGCATTCAAAGATTAAACCATTGGCAATTCGGATTAGGGCCCAAAGGAGCAAATAGTACTATGAAAGTGTCGATAATAATACCTGTATATAATGTGGAAAAGTATTTGCAAAGGTGTATTGAAAGCGTCTTACAGCAGACATACAAAGATATAGAAGTAGTTCTTGTGGATGATGGATCGACAGATAATTCAGGAAACAATTGCGATTTATGGTCAGAAAAAGATAAGAGAATAAAGGTTATACATAAAGTTAACGGAGGCTTATCATCGGCGAGAAATGCAGGATGCAGAGTTGCAACTGGAGATTACATTTTGTTTTTAGATAGTGACGACTATCTTTCAAGTGACTGTGTAAGTAAGCTGATTAAAATGTGTGAAATAACTGGATCTGATATTGCTATTATACAGATGATGTATATTGCGGAAGAAACAAATGACGAGATTGGTTTGAATCAGGATGAGTATATAAGAGTACTATCTGTAGAGCAAGCAATTGAAGCTTCATTATATCAGAGAATATTTAGTTGTTGTGCACCGGCAAAATTGTATAAAAAAACAATTATTGATGGAATTGAATTTCCGGTAGATAAAGTCTCAGAAGATCTTGCTACATGCCATCTTTTTTTTGATAAGGCAAAGAAAATATCATATACAAATGCCATTGGTTATTATTATAGACAGCATAATAATAGCATTATGCATGTATTTAATCCCAAACGTATGGATGCACTTGAGTGGGCTTTGAAAATAGAAGAGTTTTGCAATGTCAAGTATCCAGATATTTTATTAGCAGCAAAATGTAGAACTTTTAACGTTGCGGTTCATTTATTGCTCGATCTTCCTAAAGATGGAGAAGTACATGAAAGGTTTTATGGAAAATTGTGGAGAGAAATACAGAGGACTAGGTGTCAAGTAGTATTATCAAAAAAAGTTAGATTTAGAGAAAAGGCAGCAGCAATTCTTTCCCTAGGTGGGGAAAAAATTTTGAAAATAGTTTGGAATAGTAAATTGGCAGTGAAGCGAAAGGAAAATTGATTATATTAGGAAGGAAGAAAGATTTTTGGGGATTTATTTTGCAAATATTATTATAGTTATAGTGGCTTCGATTTTGTGCAAATGTCGTATAATAGGCATAGAGGGACAAAAAATTAAGGGGGAAAAGGTATATGGATTAATTGTTTGTGTTTCATTCACATTCATTATGGCACTAAGGGATATATCTGTTGGTGTAGATACTGCACCATATTCAAGAATTTTTAATACGATAGCAAATGCAGATGGCTTTATTGTCGCAATAAAAGAAGCACCATTAACAGCTCCTGTTTATGTTATTTTTTGTAAGGCTTTAAGCTATATTTCTAAAGATCCTCAAATATTGATTATAGCGTCAGCTTTGATTATTAATATTGGACTAATATTACTAGTTAATAAAGTATCAGTTAATGTATCAGCTTCCTATTTAGCGTGGATTGGCTTGACATTATTCTATTGTAGTATGAATGGATCAAGACAATGTATAGCATTGGTGTTAGCTTTACATGCGTTGGTTCTGTTATCAGATAATATAAAGAATAAGAGGGCATGGTGGCTTTTTGCAATTGCTATTATGATACATTCAACAGCGATTATACTAGTATTTGCTATTGGAGGAATAATTTTAGAGAAAAAACTGGGGGATAACAAAATTTGTATTAGTGTATCTATAATAGCAAGTTTGGTAATTGCAGTAGGGTATGGAATTGGAGTTAAGTTGCTCTTACATTTTGTCCCGAGATATTCTATGTATACAATGGATGGTTCTACCTATTCGATTTTTAATAGTACGGGTGGTGGTAGAATTGTGTTATTATATATAATTCTATTTGGTATAGATATGTTATGGATACTAAGAAAGCAGAATACTAATAAATCAGAAGATGAGTTTGTTGAAAAGATGCTTCCGGCGCTGCTTTTTGGAGCAATTTTTGGAATTATTAATAGCAAAAATGAATTAATAAACCGGCTGCTTTGGTATTATCTTGGTATTTATGTGTTATGTATTCCCAGTGTTTTGAGTAAATATAAAAAATTTGAGAGATTAATATTAACGGTGGGTGTTGTTGCAGTATTACTCACTTATAGTATTATATCTTTAAGAGAAAACCAAAATGGTGTTGTACCATATAGTTTCTTTTGGTGATTAACGATGAATAAGTTATATAGAGGAATTATAAGAATATTTCAAATGATTAATTATTCTATTTGTAAACGAAAATTTGCAAATAGAAATAATATTTTATCAAAATTAAATTTGGAACGTCTACCAGATGAAATTGCAAGAGAAATGTCTAGAGGAATTCGTGTTAATAAACAGTTTCCAGCAGGAAAAACATTTTTTGTTAATTTCGAAGGCGAAAAATTAACAATAGAAGTATTGTATAAATTTAGAAGATTACTTGATAATATGGATAATCAAGGAACCTCTGGAATTGATATTTATATTTTGACCGAAAATGAAAAATATATTTGGTTAGAGACGATTGCACCATCTAATGATTCTCAAATGTATGTTAAAAAAGTTATTTATTTAAGTAGTAGAAGCAATAGCTTGAAATTTATTATGCCATCGTTTGCAATTGTAGAAAGCATTTTGCTTTCATCATATGAATCATTAAATGTTGATGATGACATCAAAATTGTTGCTTACGGGTCAAGTGTTACTCATGGTTGTGCAGCATCGAGACCTGGATTAAATTATTTGAATCAGCTTTCTAATATATGTGGATGTGGAATTTTGAACTATGGTTTTTCTGAATCGGCTAAGGGAGAGAAAAAATTATTAAATTATATTTCTATGATACCTTCAAAGGTTTTTATTATGGAATATGATCATAATGTGAGTGTAGATGAATTAGAAAGAACGCATAAAGAAGCATATAGGACGATAAGAAAGAATTTTAAAGGATGGATAATAATACTGTCACGTTTCTCGGGCGGATTGTCTATTACGTTAAATGAAGAAATAAAACGTGTAGAAATTATTCAAAAAACGTTTGAATATGCCAAAAAAAATGGCGATCGATGTATAGCATTTTATAATGGATCTAAGTTGTTTGGTGATAATAAAGAAGGCTATTTTGTGGATAAAGTACATCCGAATGATGATGGGATGACTGCAATAGCTAATATGATTTATACTCTCATACAGGAAGAAGGAATGTTAGATTGATGGTTAATAAATTGAAGAATTTTGTTCCAGCATCTATTAAGGCCAGGATTAAAGCCAGAAAATATTTAAAAAAATTAAGAAAAAGAATGTTTGACTTAGAAAAAGAGGATGGAAAAGTAAGTTTGTTAATAGGAACACCAATCCATACTAATCTAGGTGATCATTTGATAACAATGGCACAATATCAGTATTTAAGAGAAGTGGGATATCCCCAAAAAGTGATTGAAGTTCCAACGGAGATGTATCAAATATTTCGAAAAAGGATTTGTAGACTTACAAAGGTTGATACAGTATTTATTAATGGTGGGGGATGGATGGGAAATTTATGGATTCCAGAAGAACTATTAATTCAACAAATTATTAAAGATTTTGTAGATAAAAAAATAGTTATATTCCCTCAGACAATATATTTTGATAAAAAAATTGTACCATTTAATGCTTTAATATCATCGGCAAATGAAATCTTTTCAAAATGTAAAGATATTACATTATGTGTTAGAGAAAAAAAATCTTTCGAGTTTGCTATTAATAATTATTTGAATATTAAGGTTATAAAAGTTCCGGATATTGCCTTATCATTTTATCAATGGGCTCCTAAAAATAAATTTCAGCTAAATAAAAAGGTAGGGGTTTGTTTGCGGAAGGATCGAGAAAGTTATGTGACGGATGAAAATAAACAATGTATTATAAATTGGTTTAGGAAAAATGGGTATACAATTGAATGGGTAGATACAATGAACGAATGTCGAGTTAGTATTGAAGAACGTGAACAAACTGTTTTTCAGCGACTAAAAGCATTTGCTAGTTATGATTTTGTTATTACAGACAGATTGCATGGTATGATATTTTCATATATATGCGGAACGCCGTGCATTTTATTTGATAATAAAACACATAAAATTTCTGGTGTTTATGATACATGGTTAAGTAAGTCAAAACGAATTTTTCCAATTTTCGAAAGAATAAACATAGATGATTTGAAAGTGTTTGTAAAATCAGATTTTAATTTTGAAGAAAATGTTTGTCCATTAGCTTTATTTGATGATTTAAAGGAGATCATTTAATATGGAAAAAATTAAAAGATTAGTTTTAGGGCTTATTCCTAATCAAAAATGTAATTTGAAATGTGAATATTGTTATATTTCTCAGGTAAATGCATGGTCTGAACCTACACCACTTAAATATCCTCCTGAATATATTGCTAAATGTTTGTCAAAAGAAAGATTGGGCGGGACTTCACTTATTAATTTGACTGGAAATGGAGAGACTATGTTACAGCCAGATATAGTTCCACTTATAGATGCATTATTAAAAGAGGGACACTATATTGAAGTAGTGACTAATGGCACAATTACAAAGAATATTAATCAAGTACTTGAATTACCAAAAGAGGAACTTGGCAGATTGTTTTTTAAAATTTCATTTCATTATAAAGAACTTGTTAGAATTAATCAACTTGATAGGTTTTTTGAAAATGTAAAGAATATACATAACGCAGGAGCCTCTTTTACGCTAGAATTGATGGCTTACGATGGTATTGAAAGTGAAATAGAAAATATTAAAGAGATATGCATTGAAAAGGTTGGAGCGCTTTGTCATACAACGATAGGAAGAAATGACAAGAGAAAAGATAAGGCACTTTTGTCAGCACACACAAATGATGAATTTCGTAAGATTTGGTCTTCGTTTGAATCTCCTATGACACAATTCAAATTGGACGTAATAGGAGAGAAGCGAAAAGAATTTTGTTATGCAGGTTCTTGGAGCTTATTTGTTAATATGTATACTGGAGAGTCTCAGCCATGTTATTGGCAGCCGTATAATCAAAATATTTTTAAAGATCCATTAAAACCGATAAAATTTGTACCAGTTGGGCATACATGTACACAACCATATTGTACAAATGCACATGCACATTTGTGCTGGGGGATTATCCCAGAATTGAAGTCACCTAAATATAGTGAAATGAGAAATCGTGTTATGAGCAATGGCGATGAGTGGTTGACACAAGAATGTAAGACATTTTTTGAAAGTAAGTTATATGAATCAAATAAACCATATACAAAAGAACAACAAATGGTTCATACGATTATTTATCCATGTAGATTAGTGAAATGGTTTTTACGGGACTGGAAAAATAATTTACGTCGTATTAATAATTATTTGAAAAGAATTGGAAAATAGAAGGGAGTATATCATTTATGGAAGCAACAGTAAGTTCAAATAAATATAGAACGCTTCTGTCAGATATAATGATATTTATTATTGGAACAGTACTAGCGAAAGCGATTCAGTTCATTTTAATGCCTTTATATACCACTTATATGAGTACCGAGGCATATGGAATAGCTGAGTTAACCAATAATCTCTCTGAATTGTTTTTTCCAATAGCAACACTGTGTGTGTATGAAGCCGCATTTAGGTTTGCTGTTGACCCAGAATTCTCTAATAGAAAATTAGCTACAGCAGTTGCTAAAGTGATGTTGATTTCGAGTGGGATCGGATTATTTATTGCTATATTTGTTAAAGTATTTTTTGGTTATCAATATGCATTCTATTTGTTTTTTATTTTATATGCATATTCAATTCGAATGTGTGCAGCTTATTATATTCGAGGTAATGGAAAATCAAAAATATTTGCGATGAGTGGGGTTGTAAATGCTATTTCTTTGAGCATATTTAATGTTATATTTCTTGTAATATTGAAAACTGGAAAAAATGGATATTTATTATCTATTGGTTTGTCATACTGTGTTTCAGCTATATACTTAATTGCTGCAGGAAAGATAGCAAGAGATATAGTGCCAGGAGAGTCAATAGATAAGGAAGTGAAGGTATTACTTCATTATTGCATACCATTGATTTTTTACAATGTTCTTTACTGGTTTACAACTATTTCTGGCAGATACATACTTTTGGGCTTTACGGATGCTTCTACAGCGGGGAAATATGTAGCGGCTATTAAAATTTCAGCAGTTGTAAATATGATTCAACAGGCGGTTTACGCTGCATTTCAGCTGAATTCTTCTCGAATATTTACAGAAAAGGGAAAAGAAAAATATTATACAGAAATCACAAATCTCTTTATTTGCTTGTATTGTATTTTTGGATCAACAATTGTATGTATTACACCACTTTTGGCAAAATTTACGCTTATGAATGAATTTTATGAAGCAAAAGTATTTTTACCAATTATAATGTTGGCAGCAATACTTAATTGTGTTTCTTCGTTATTAGGAACAATGTATTCTACTTATAAGAAAACACAAAAAATGATAGGGGTTAGTTTGGTTGGCTCAGCGACCAATATAATTGTAGGATTAGTGCTGACTCCGATACTTGGAATATGGGGTGTCTGCATAGCTTCAGTATTTTGTTATTTGAGCCAAGTCATTTATAAATTTGTCGATGTGAGAAAATTTTGTAAAATTAAGTATAATTGGATTAAAATAATGCCTAATTTATTACTACTTACTTTACAGGTTATTTTGATGTCAACAGATAAAACATCTTTATTTGGACTTGCAATTTTAGTTGCACTTGTATTGTTTGTTATTAATAGTGGAGATGTAGTTAAAGCAGTTAAGAAAGTTGTTAGGAGGTGAGAATAGTGCTTTTGAAATTTAGAAATTTATTTTTGATTCATGCAGGGTAGTATTTTCATAAAATTCCAACCAGAATAGGCAGAAATATTGGGAATACAGAGTTCGAGGAAAATAAGTATGAAGTTAAAATGGAGGAAAGGTATGAGAAAGACCAAACAGGCAATGGCATGACTGTTGATTTCTGCTATGATGGGAAGTCAGACGATACCGGCATTTGCTGCTCCTGATGTGGTGGGAGATCAGCAGGTGACAGAGCGTACTAGTGTGGAAACTGAAGAGGTGGACGAGCCTGAAGCTGAATCAAAAGAATCTATGGAAGAAACGGAGGAAGAGACGCCAGAGGAATCATCAGAAGATGCTTCGGAGGAGGAAACATCGGAAGAAGAGACAGCAGAAGAAGAAACCCCAGAGGAGGAAACTTCCGAAGAAGAGACAGTGGAAGAATCCGTACCAGGGTCCGTCGCTGAGACAGTGCCAGAAACCAGCGCACCTGTTTTAGAGGAAGACCCGATTATTGATATGCCGGATGAGAATCTGAAGAAGCTGATTATCAATGACGGATTTGATAAGAATGGGGATGAGGAACTTTCAGTTTCTGAGTTGGAAGATTTGTATAGAATTGAAGGAAGTGGGAAATCCATTGCAGATTTGACTGGACTGGAGTATGCTCCAAATTTAACATACGTAGATTTATCATTTAATCCTCAGCTTTCAGATTTGTCTTCGCTTGAATCAGCATTCAATTTGAGCGGATTGTATGTGTGGGGATGTAATATATCGGATATAGAACCTCTTAGTGGATTGATAAATTTAAAAGCATTGTCTATAGGTGGTAATCATTTATTGGATATTTTAGCGTTGAAGAATTTGATAAATCTTGGTTACCTTGATATAAGTGAGAATAGAATCACAGATTTGTCACCTTTATGCTCATTAACAAAATTAAACAATATAGATGCGGCTAAAAATCAGATTACGGAGATGCCGGATTTATCAGGATTAACCAATTTAAAGTTGTATTATTGTACTTCATCTACGGGAAAAAAACCATATAATATGTTTGGTGGTAATAAGATCACTCGAGATGAATTTGCAGGAAAATTTGCAGAAGAGCCAGGTGAAGATTGGTTAGATCTGAATAGCTATAATACAGAGAGTGTAACAATTCCTGACGCAGCGTTAAAAACATATCTGCTTTCGAATTTTGATCAGGATGGAGACGGGGAACTTTCTGTATCTGAAATGAAAAAAGTATATAACATCATTTGTGAGAATGCTGGAATTACAGATTTAACTGGTTTGGAGTATGCAGTAAATCTGAGCTGGTTGAATTTGAAAAATAATCAGATTACGGATTTATCTCCGATTCGGTCTTTGACAAGTCTTAGTGGATTAGATGTGAGTGGAAATAATCTAACAGAAATTCCGGATTTGCGGGCGCTTGTAAATCTTCAGTTTTATTATGAAACTTCTGGGAAAAAGGTTTTTAATAATATGTTTGGTGGAAACCAGATTCCAAGGGAAGGCTTTGTAGGAAAATTTGCTACAGAACCAGGAGAAGACTGGCTGGCATTGAATAGTTATGATGAGAGTATTGTTGAAATTCCAGATCAGGCGTTAAAAAGTAGATTACTTGCTCGGTTTGATAAGAATCAGGATGGAGAACTTTCAAAATCTGAAATGAGTCAGATTGAGTATTTTGATGCATATGATGCTGGAATTACCGACTTGACAGGTTTGGAGTATGTGATAGGGATTTTTTCACTAAAGTTACCTTTTAATAATATTGAAGATTTAACGTCAATTAGCAGATTGCCTAATTTACAGATTTTAGATGTAAAGGGTAACCGGATTACGAAAGTTCCAAGTTTTGTAGAAACAAGTTTACGACTTTATGAGACAGAATGGGATGCAGATAAACAGAAGGAAATATGGACAACACCCAAAAGAATATTTACTGGAAATAAGATATCCAGAGAAGAGTTTGTTGGAAAGTTTTCTGTAATACCAGGAGAGGATTGGCTAGAATTAAATAGTTATGATACAACTTTGATAGAAATTCCAGATAGTGCATTGAAAAAACAATTAGTATCACAATATGATGCGGATTGTGATGGAGAATTGTCATATGGTGAAATGAATTCGATTGAATTTTTAAATGCAGCTAATTGTGGAATTACAGATCTGACAGGACTGGAGTATGCTAGTGGGTTAGAGGGGGTAAATATTTCGGATAATAATATTACTGATTTAACCCCACTTACTAAGATTACAGGTCTTCAGTATTTATATGCAAATGGAAATCAGATTTCACAGATTCCAGATTTTAGAGGAACTCACTTAAAGCTTTATGAGAATTACGGAATTTCAGAAACTGGTGAAACGACAAGAACTCCAATTGTTATGTTTAGCGGAAACCCAGTGAAAAAAGAAGAATTTGCAGGAAAATTTCCAGAAGAACCAGGTGAAGACTGGCTGGAACGGAACAGTTATAATGATACACCGGTCAATATTCCAGATGATAATCTGCGTAAAGCATTGCTCTATTTAGACTCCGATGGAGATGGCGTGCTTACGGTAGAGGATTTAAGAAAAATTAATGGTTCAGTTTACTATGGAAATAGTGATATCAAGGATTTAACTGGTTTGGAGTATGCGATCAACATGACGGGATTGCAGGTACCTAATAATCAGATTACGGATTTGGCACCAATTAAAAATCTTACGAATCTCATGCTTTTGGATATTTCCAATAACGACATTAATGATTTAACGCCTATTTTAGGGCTTACTCGTCTTCAAAATCTTTATGCGCGTAACAATAAACTGACAGAGATACCAGATATGAAAGGACTATCGTCGTTGATGCTTTATAGTTCTATAAATGGAGATCCAGAATCCATCTTTATTGGAAATCTGATACCAAGAGAGAGGTTTGAAGGCAAATTCAACCAGAAATTAACAGAGGAGTGGCTTAACAAAAATAGCTATGATGCAACGGTTATAGAAATTCCAGATGAGAATCTTGCTAAAGCAATTAGAAATTTAGTTCCAGATTCTGATGGCGATGGAAAATTTAATAAATCTGAGCTTAGCGCGTTAACGACGTTGTATGCCAATGGAAGACATATTAAAGATTTAACAGGGTTAGAATATGCGGAAAATCTGGTCGCAGTAGGTTTGGAAGGCAATCAGATTATGGATGTTACGCCGCTTGCTAATTTACCTAAATTAGCATATGTTGATCTGATAGATAATCAGATAACTGATATTGCTCCACTTGCATCTTTAAAACAATTACAGTCCTTGAAGCTTTCAAATAACCAGATAACGGATATATCTCCACTTGCAGAGATAAAAGGTTTAAGAGAGTTGCGGATATGTAATAATAAGATTCAAAAGATTCCAGATCTGACAGGTTTAGGATCATTGGAGCTTTATGTTGTATATTCAGATCGGGGAGATGTACCGGTCAATATGTTTTCTGGAAATATGATTCCGCGTGAAGAATTTATAGGAAAGTTTGCTTATGAACTGACTGATGAATGGCTGGATATCAATAGTTATGATAATTCAGAAATCATAATTCCTGACCCGATATTGAAACAACAGATTTTGAATGGATATGATTATGATCACGATGGTAAGGTAGGAAAGAGTGAAATTTTAGCGCTTCAGGATGTGGAGTTTGATGGCGATATTAAGAGTTTGGAGGGACTTGAACAGGCAAAGAATCTGATGTTTCTATATGTAAATGGAACAAAGATAACGGACATTAGTCCATTGGAAAATTTAGATAAGTTGGAAGGATTAGATTTGTCTTCAAACTGGATTAGTGATATTTCGAAATTACCAAAGAATTTAGTGTGGTTGACGTTAGACAATAATCAGGTAGAAGATATAAGTGTATTGGCTAAGATGCCTCGACTTTATGAGTTGTCATTATTGAATAATGATATTTCATCTATTCCAGATTTATCAGAACTTGATTTACTTTTATATTTTCCAGAAAATGGAAGCCCAATCAATATTTTCGGAGGCAACTCCAAACTGACGTCCCGTGAACAGTTTGAAGGCAAATTTGCGCAGGAGTTAACGGATGAATGGTTGGAAGAGAACCTGTCTGGAAATACAGAGATTGTAAATATCCCAGATAAAAACTTCAAACAGGCATTGTTTGGACAGAGAGTTGATAGTGATAATGATGGTGAAATCACAGTTGCGAACTTGAAGGCACTCTCTTATCTGAATGTGACTGGTAAACAGATTTATGATCTTACAGGAATTGAGTATGCGACGAATTTAACCAGGTTAAGAATTTCTGATAACAATATTACCAGCCTGGAATCATTAACAAAATGTAAGAAGTTAAAGTCTTTGATTGCGAAGAATAATAGATTGTCCACGATGCCTGATTGGAAAGCAGCAGGTATTGAGTTGAATTTGTGGGAACATCCCAATATGTTCAGCGGAAATTATCTGACAAGAGAAGTGTTGGAAGCAGCATTCGGTTATTTAGAGCCAGATGAAAACTGGTATCAGATCAACTCTGTTCAGGAATCAGATAATAATTATGAGTGGAAAGAAACAGAAGATGGCCATAAGATTTGTTATCTGAACGGTGAACAGCTGATCGATGAGTGTCTGAAGATTGATGGTGAATATTATTACTTTGATTCCGATGGCTACATGGTAACTAATACCTGGTATCATGATGGCAACCTTCTGCGGTATTTCAGGGAAGATGGAACGGCGATTCGCAATCATTCCACCAGTACTATTTGCCTGGAAGAAATTGGTGAAAAATGGTATGCGTTTGATCAGAATGCAGTAGCTTTGACTGGTTGGACAACAAAACGTGGTGAGAGACTGGAAGGTCTTGAGGATTGGAAGACTGCAATTTACCATTTTGATGAACAAACAGGAGAGATGGAGATGAGTTGGACCAGATTGACTGTTTATGGCGGCTGGAAAAATCCAGACGGATACGCAGAATATTGGTTCTATTTCGGAACATCGGCTAGATCAAGAGGAAGGAAGAAGTATAATATATGGATTACAGATAGCCATGATTGGACCTATTATGGCAATGAAACAGGTGCTTTTTTAGCTGATGGCTTACATGAGATTGATGGAGTCGTATACGCATTTTCTGAAAAGTGTGTGTTATTAAAGAATACAGAACTTGTAGTAAATGGTGTTATCTATACCATTGATGAGAATGGCGTGGCAACGGTAAAACAGATGCTGGAGATTATTGAACAGCCACAAAATGTCATGGTAACCAGTGTGACAGATAAAGTGGTGTTTAATGTGCAGGCAAATCAGGTAAAAAGCTATCAGTGGCAGTTCAGCCGAGATAATGGAGCCACCTGGCAGGCAGCAGGGTTCCCAGGAAACCGTACAGAAGAAATGACGGTAGAACTGAACGCAGCCAGAATGAAATATCTGTTCCGTTGTGAGGTGACAGGAAAGGATGGAAGTAAGCTTTATACAGATGTAGTCAAGGCAGAAGAAGCGTTTAAAATCATAGAGCAGCCATCCGATGTAGAAGTCATGAGTGTGGACGAAACAGTTACGTTTGAAGTAGGAGCGACAGGAGTAAAAAGCTATCAGTGGCAGTTCAGCCGAGATAATGGAAATAGCTGGCAGGCAACTGGATTTACAGGAAACCGGACTTCTAAAATGACGGTGGAACTGAATGCGTCTAGAATTAAGTATCTGTTCCGTTGTGAATTGACAGGAGCAGATGGAAATAAGCTTTATACAGATGCAGTCAAGGCAGAAGAGAAGTTTGCAATTACCAGCCAGCCGTCAGATGTGGATGTCACGAATACAAATGAGATTGTTGCATTTAAAGTTGAAGCGGCAGGAGTTGGAAGTTATCAGTGGCAGTTTAGCCGTAATAATGGAGCCAGCTGGCAGTCAGCAGGATTTACAGGAAGTCGTACATCAGAAATGACGGTAGAATTAAATGCGTCCAGAATGAATTACCTGTTCCGTTGTGAGTTAACAGGAAAAGATGGAAGTAAGAAGTTATATACGGATACGGTAAGCGCGAAAGTGAAATTTGCAATTACCAAAGAACCAGAAGATGTACAGACAACAGAAGAAACGGCAGAAGCAGTATTCAAGGTAGAAGCAGTTGGAGCAAGCGGTTATCAGTGGCAGTTCAGTCGAGATAATGGAAATACCTGGCAGTCTGCAGGATTTAAGGGAAGCCGCACATCGGAGATGACAGTAGAATTGAACTCTGTCCGAAGAAAATATGTTTTCCGTTGTGAGCTGACGGGAGCAGATGGAAGAAAACTTTATACTGGAGTGGTAGGAATTAGATAATTATAAAGAGTAATGTATGTTTATCATGTTGAATTTGCATAATTCTTCATTCACTAGTATGATATTGCTGGAGCTGCGGGAAACCGTGGCTCTTGCTATTTACAAATACAGATGATAATATCATGATATGTTAAAGGGTAAACGGTAAATGCTCCATGGAGCGTTTACTTACTTTCAGATAGCGGATTTATTTTATAATACGGCTGGAGGAATTTTGGGAGGACTGTTGTACTGGGGAACGTTGAGGAGGAGTAAAAGGTGCTAAGTCAAGAGCAGCAGAGCGCCATCGCGCTTTTAAATCGGGAACGGACGGAAGAAAATCTCTGGAACTGTGTGGTGCGATTCCAGAATGAGACTTTTAAAACGATGTCGGGCTTATTTTTTACTTATGAATTAAAGCGGGGACGTGATGGAGAATATACGAAGGAATTGTGGGTTAACCGCCGGGAGAACAGTAAAAGCCTGACTTGGAGTTCTGTGCTGAAAGCATTTGAAAAAACGGAAGGAAAGCCAGAGGTGGCCAGACCAAAGGATCTGGGAGACATCCGGGGGATATCTTATATTTATGGAATTTTTTACCGATTCGGGTTGCTCGAGGTGCCGGAACCGGTGCGGGAGCGGATGGCAGAGTGAAAAGTTTGACTCCACCTATTGAAAAACATGGGAAAACACGGTATAATTTCAAATAACTGTGTGGTAGGTCAGCGCACTAGCTGCGCTGACCGTAAGAAAACATAGGCTGATTTCCGCAGAGAACCCCAGGAGGATGGAAAACATGAGAAACTACGGAAGAAGAAACACTGGGAAGTGGAGAGCTTATCTGCTGACTGGTTGTCTGCTTACCGGAATCTGGCTGACTGGCTGTGCGTCAGGAGACGGCAGCACATTTCCACCATCCCAGAGTCTGATCTATGTGGACGATGAAGGCACATTATATACAAGCCTGGTGGAAACCTATGATTCGGCGGACACCTCTTATGATGTCCAGGAGCTGCGTCAGATGGCGGAGCAGGAAGCTGGAGAATACACAGGTGTCACCCTCTTTGATTGTACCATGGAAGATGGTATGGCCAGAGTGATTTATCAGTATACCGATGGAGACGCCCTTGTCCAGTTTACGAGTGGAACACAGGATGAGGCCAATCAGATAAATTCCATTACAGCCATGACAGGGATGGAAGGACTGGCAGTCCAGACAGCTCAGGATAGTGTCTGGAAGGATGTCAAGAAAGGCCAGGAGATCGACCGGGAGAAGATTATGAGACAGAATAAGTTGCGCATGGTCTCAGTCGATGGAGATGCTATCATTCAGACCGATGGTGCGATCTGCTATTACAGCGGAGAAGTGACACTGGTGGATACGAATGTGGCAGAGGTAAAAGGTCAGGCATATCTGGTATATCGGTAACATTTTTCGATAGGATATGACAAATGACCGTATAGGAAAGGGGATAACCGCCGTAGCGGTTAAATTTTAAAGACAGGGGAATAAATAATTATGGAAAAGACGATGGAAAAAATCGTAGCATTGGCAAAATCCAGAGGATTCGTATATCCGGGTTCTGAGATCTATGGTGGTCTCGCAAATACCTGGGATTACGGTAACTTAGGTGTGGAATTAAAGAATAATGTAAAGAAAGCATGGTGGAAGAAATTCATCCAGGAGAGCCCATACAACGTTGGTGTAGACTGTGCAATCCTGATGAACTCCCAGACATGGGTAGCTTCCGGCCACTTAGGCGGATTCTCTGATCCTCTGATGGACTGCAAGGCATGTAAAGAGCGTTTCCGCGCAGATAAGCTGATCGAGGATTATATGGCTGAGCACGGCATCACCATCGAAGGAAGCGTGGATGCATGGTCTCAGGAAGCGATGAAGAAATACATTGATGACAACAACATCTGCTGCCCAAGCTGTGGCAAGCATGATTTCACCGACATCCGTCAGTTCAACCTGATGTTCAAGACTTTCCAGGGTGTTACTGAGGATGCGAAGAACACCGTATACTTAAGACCTGAGACTGCCCAGGGTATTTTCGTAAACTTCAAGAACGTACAGAGAACTTCCCGTAAGAAGATCCCATTTGGTATCGGCCAGATCGGTAAGTCCTTCCGTAATGAGATCACACCTGGTAACTTCACCTTCCGTACCAGAGAGTTCGAGCAGATGGAGTTAGAGTTCTTCTGTGAGCCAGGTACCGATCTTGAGTGGTTCCAGTATTGGAGAGGCTTCTGCCGTGACTGGTTACTGTCCTTAGGCATCAAAGAAGACGAGATGCGTCTCCGTGATCATTCTCCAGAGGAGCTTTGCTTCTATAGTAAAGGAACTACCGATATCGAGTTCCTGTTCCCATTCGGCTGGGGCGAGTTATGGGGTATCGCAGACCGTACTGACTATGACCTGACTCAGCATCAGAACGTATCTGGTCAGGATATGACTTATTTTGATGATGAGAAGAAGGAAAAATACGTACCATACGTTGTTGAGCCATCTCTGGGTGCTGACCGTGTAACTTTAGCATTCCTGTGCGCAGCTTACGATGAGGAAGAGATCGGTGAAGGCGACGTCCGTACCGTTCTTCATTTCCATCCGGCACTGGCACCTGTAAAGGTTGGCGTGCTTCCATTGTCCAAGAAGTTAAATGAGGGCGCTGAGAAGGTATACGCAGAGCTTTGCAAATATTATAACTGCGAGTTTGATGACAGAGGCAACATCGGTAAGAGATACAGAAGACAGGATGAGATCGGTACTCCATTCTGCGTGACCTACGACTTCGATTCCGAGACTGATGGCGCAGTGACCGTCCGTGACCGTGACACCATGGAACAGGTTCGTATTCCGATCAGTGAATTGAAGAGCTACTTTGAGGAGAAATTCAATTTCTAAACTGTCTATGCCCCGGCGCAGATCCGTATAGACTGTCGCAAGGTAAATTCAAAATGGCTTTGATAGATACTTGAAATATTAGTAGGCTATCAAAGCCATTTTTATATGATAGGAAATTGCGTCCTATCATATAAAAACGCTCCGCGGGATCGCACTGCGGCGGAGTGGAAGAGTGTCGCTAAAGCGACCCGCCGCAGGCGGAGAATCCTGCGAGCAGGATTCAATTTTATCATTTTTTATGTAAAAGACCGCACGATTTTGGTAGAATGGTAATGGGATTATTATGAGAGAGAAACAATGTATGACAGCTGTTTTACTGGCAGGTGGAAAATCCAGCCGTATGGGGTATCATCCGAAGCAGCAGCTGATGCTTGAGGGGGAAAGCTTCCAGAACCGGATTCTGAAGCAGCTTCAAGGATTTGGTGAGATTGCAATTTCAAGACGAAAAGTAAATGAAGAGAATGCAGAGGACATTCCCTATCCGCTCTGGCAGGATCAGATTCCGGATCTTGGTCCGCTGGGAGGAATTTCCAGTTGTTTACAGCGGGCGGCTTATGAGGCAGTGTTTTTCGTGGCCTGTGATTATCCGATGATGACTACGGAATGTATGGATTTTCTGATCGGGCAGATGGAAGAGGAGGATGACTGTGTGATTCCGGTGGTGAATGGGAGAATCCATCCGGTGTGTGCAGTTTATCGGAAACGGATTTGTCCGGTGTTGGAAGAGCAGATCAACAATGGAGAACTGGCAGTGAAAAAACTGTTAAAAAGATTACAGGTTCATGATGTGGAAATGCCGGAGGCTTATGAGCGGTGTTTTCGGAATGTCAATACGCCGGAGGAGTATGAAAAAATAAAAAGTGAAGAATCTAAAATTATTTAATGAAATTTTTTGCAAAGAGTAGTAAAATGTTTATAAGGAGATGAAGATATAGGGAGGAAAATGTAGTAATTGAGCGGGGGTAAAATGAAAAATAGCGAAATCAAATTAACAGGAGTGGATCGATTAATCTTAAAATCGTATTCTAGTATGCTGGATGGTTTGTCCAAGTATTTAGGAACAGGTTATGAGATGGTATTACATAGTCTGGAAGATTTTTCTCATTCTGCAATCAAGGTGATCAATGGTTATCACACAGGCCGCCAGGAGGGGGCACCCATTACAGATTTGGCATTAAAGATGTTAGAGGAACTTCAGAATAACAGAAGTGCCATGGAGGTTATTTATTTTAGTAAGAATAAGCAGGGAGAACCTCTGAAATCTGCTACAATCGCTATCAAAGGAGAACATGACAGAATTATCGGATTGTTATGCATTAACTTTTATCTGAACACTCCACTGCAGGAATTTATGCAGGAAATGTTTGTTGGAAATGTTCATACGGATTCTGATAATAATGAAGAGACTTATTCTTCCAATAGCAAAGAATTGGTGGAGGAAACTTTGAACACTATAAAAAAAGAGGTCTATAATGATGCTTCTGTTTCTGTAGCGAAAAAGAATAAAGAAATTGTAAAAAGGGCTTATGAGAAGGGAATTTACAATTTAAAGGATTCTGTTCAGATCACAGCCAATATATTGATGATGAGTAAGAATACGGTATATATGCATCTTAGAAATCTTGAAAAATAAGGGAATACACTGCTTTTGATATACGTCGAAAGCAGTGTATTTTTTTGCAATTAAATAAAAAATAAGAACATAAAAAGCATTAAAAAATTTTATTGACTAAACAAAAATAATGCGCTATTATATAAATATGAGAAAAAGTTCACAAAAGGAGGGGCAACAATGAACGAAAGTTTATTAAAAGTTTCTACGGAGAAGGCACCAGCAGCGATTGGTCCTTATTCTCAGGCAATTGTAGCAGGAGGAGTGTTATATACTTCTGGACAGATTCCAGTAAATCCTGAAACCAATGCAATCGCGGGGAATACGATTGAAGAGCAGGCTGAACAGGTCATGAAGAATCTGGGCGCAGTTTTAGCAGAAGCAGGTACTACATTTGAAAAGGTAGTAAAAACAACCTGCTTTATTGCAGACATGGGGGATTTTGCTAAATTTAATGAGATTTACGCAAAATATTTTACCGAGAAACCAGCAAGAAGCTGTGTGGCAGTGAAGACATTGCCGAAAAATGTATTGTGTGAGGTTGAAGTAATTGCAGTTGTGTAAACCGTAATTCAAACGAGAAGGGGAAGGGATATTTCAATACTATGGAGAACAATAAAGTGATTGAGAAAAAAAGGCCGCATTTTTTGGAAGCTATCTCGATGTTAGTGGTACTGTTGGCATTAGTAGTATATTCTGTAAAATTGGATATTTCAATCATTCCGGCCATGATGATTGCAATTGTATGGTCTATGGCAATTGCATATCGCTGTGGTTATCGGTGGAATGATATTATGGGTCCGGTTTATGAAAGAGAAAAAGGAGTTGTGGAAGTATTCCTGATCATTTTACTGATCGGTGCTTTCGTTGCTTCCATGATTTTCTCTGGAACAATTCCAACGATCATTTATTATCTGATTAAAATTATTAATCCGACATTGATGGTTGTGTTATCATTCCTGATTACAGCAATCGTTTCGGTCATCATCGGTACTTCCTGGGGAACTGCAGGTACAGTTGGTGTGATCATGTTGGCAATTGCACAGAGTATGGGCGTACCGCTTCCATTAGTAGCCGGTGCAGTTGCGTCTGGTTCCCATGTTGGACAGCTTTGCTCTCCAATGGCGGATACTTCTAACGTAGCAGCTGGATTTGCAGATGTTGATACCATGACAATGATTAAACGTATGACTTACTATACAGTACCAACCATTATTTTAGCGATCGTTGCCTATACCGTATTAGGATTTGCAAATGGATCTTCCGCAGCAGACCTGTCTCAGGTCGACGTGATCCGTCAGGAGATCAGCAGTGTATTTAATACCAATGTACTGGTTATTCTGCCAATGGTATTTGTATTTGCACTGACCTTTATGAAAAAACCAATTTTAATGACTTTAGGTCTGGCTTCTTTAATTGGTATTGTGTTTGGTATGATCTTTAATGGTTTTTCCTTTGGTGCTGGATTAGACGCAATTTATAACGGATTCACTTTAGCAGGAACAGCAGGGATCGCAGAAGATGGATATAGCTCCATTTTCTTAAATCTTTGCAACCGTGGCGGCGCAATGAGTATGATTAATGCAGCTCTGATCGTAATTGTAGCATCTATGTACGGAACTGTATTAATGGAGATTAAAGCCCTGGATGTAATCGCAGATACGATCTTCGCAAAGGTAAAGAGCAGAGTATTATTAAATGCTTCCGCAGTTGTATTAGCTGGATTAATCGTAGGATTAACTTCCAGTTCTTTCCTGGCAGGTATGATGCCAAAAGACTTATTCCTTAAGAAGTTTGAGGATGAGGGTATGGATAGCATGGATCTGGTTTCTACAGCCGTTTCTGCAAGTACCCAGTATCTGACCTGTATTCCATGGTGTGATACTGCAATTTTCTTGGCAGCAATTTCCGGAGTTTCTACGATTGCCGCATTACCGTATAACTTCTTTGGATGGGGCTGTTCTGTAATGGCAATTATTTTATCGGTTGTTGGTATCGGATTTAAAAATGGTAAACGTTTTTTCAAATTAGAGAGTACAAAAGCAGAATAATCGTGTAAAGTGAAGAAAGAAGGATATTTATGATCGATTTTGATTTACCGTTGAACCGGAGAAATACAAATACTTGGAAGTGGGACGGCGAAGGAAAAGGTGCTCAGTTTCCAATGGGAACTGCAGATATGGATTTCCGCATGCCAGAAGAAATAAGAGCAGCGATCCATGAAAAAGTAGATCAGTGTATTTTATCTTACGCTTGCGACAAAAGTTATTTTGGAAAGGCATTTGCAAAGTACCAGAAGAAACGCTATGGATTGGATATTAAACCAGAAGAAGTAATGCCTGGTACGGCTTTAATGGCTGTATTTAAGGTGATTCTGGAGGCATTTACTGCTGCTGGAGATGGTGTGATTGTACAGACTCCTGTGTTCGGACCGATTTATACAGTTACGAAGAATAACGGAAGAATGTTATTTGATAATGCCTTGTTATACAATCGGGAAGAAGGCACCTGGTCCATCAATTTTGAAGAATTAGAAGAGATGGCAAAGAATCCTCGCGTGAGAATGTTGGTGATCTGTAATCCGGGTAATCCTTGTACAAGAGGATTTACAAAGGAAGAGATGCAGAGAATGTATGACATCTGTAATGCAAATGATGTGATTGTCCTCAGTGATGAGATTCATTCGGATGTGTATTATGATGGCAGAAAACATGTGTCTATCTTAAGTGTATGTGATGCAGAGAAGAATAACTGCGTTGTATTGACCAGTTCCGGCAAGGTATTCGGAGTCCCTGGACTGAAGACAGCAGCAGTTGTGATCCAGAATAAGAAGTTAAGAGACAGGTATGGCATTGCATCGACGAATGCACGTATGGATGTTGTTGATCTTGGATTGGTTGCTTCCACAGCAGGCTATGAGCATTGCGAGGGATATATCCTTGAACTGCAGCAATATCTGCAGAAAAACAAAGATTATATCGTTGACTGGTTTGCAAAGAATGATATTAAAGTAAAACTTACAAAACCAGAAGCATCTTATCTGTTCTGGCTTGATTTCCAGGATTGGAAGATGAATTGTCAGGAATTGACAGATCTCTTAGGTGAGTACGGAATTGTATTTTCAGCAGGAGATGAATTTGGCGGTGATCACAACGAAGGCTTTATGAGAATGAACATCGCTACCAGATACGAGCAGGTAGTTGGAGCGCTCGAGCAATTGAAGAAATGTTATGAAGAGAAAATAAAGTAATATGAAGGATTACAGCATGAGTTATTGGCAAAAACTGATACTCATGCTGTAATGTTTCTCTTAGACTAGAAAATTTTATAATGATAAAAAGGAGCATTATGAAAAAAATCGTAATTATCGGAAACAGTGCAGCTGGACTCAGTGCATTGGAAAACTTCCGAAAACATGACCAGGAGAGTCAGGTTACCGTCATATCAAAAGAAGGAAAACTACCATATTCAAGAGTATTGATTCCTTATATTTTAAGAAAAAAGATCCCATATGCCGGAATTCATATTTGCCCTGAAGATTATTTTGAAAAATATCATGCCGAAATGATCTGTGCTGAAGTGATCGGCATTGACATAGAAAAACAGACAGTAAAGACAGAGCAAACAGAGTATCCATATGATGAATTATTAATCGCAACCGGTTCATATGCAGTATCTCCTCCAATTGAAGGAATCAATCAAGAGGGAGTTTTTCATATGTGGACTCAGAGTGACTTAGACCATCTGATTCCATATTTTGATCACTCCAAAAAGGTCTGTGTGATCGGTTCCGGGTTTGTTGCTTTGCAGGCGGCATGGGCTGCGAGATACAGAGGACTGGATGTGGTGGTTCTTGAATTGATGGACCGTATTATGCCGAGTGTCCTGGATGAAGAGGGAGCAAGACTTCTGACAGAAAAGATCAAGGAGAAGGGAGTCGATCTAAGAACCGGAGTTTCTACACAGAGATTTGAAAAACTGGATGATGGAACATTTAAGATCCATTTAGCAGGTGGTGAGGAAATCGAAGCTGACTTCGTGATCGTGGGAACCGGTGTCAGATCTAATATTAGATTTTTAAAAGATACCGACATTCAGACAGAACGAGGAATTTTAGTGGATTCTCATATGAGAACGAACATTCCTAATATTTATGCAGCTGGAGATGTTGCAGCGGGACCAACCACATTTGGTGATGAACATCTGATCCATGCGTTATGGCCAACAGCATGTGAAATGGGAAAAACAGCTGGAAAAAATATGGCTGGGATCGATTTTGAGTATGAAGGCAGTTTGAACATGAATGTAACGGAAATGTATGGTGTGACTGTTGCTTCTATGGGTAAATTTTATGATGCAGATGCGGATCAGACGTATGTGTTTGACGAAACAGCAGGATATGGATATTTGAAAATCTGCTATAAAGATGATAAGGTTGTTGGAGCTTGTCTGGTAGGAAGCAGTGATGCGGTTAAAATTTTTGGAAAGATGAGACCGATCATTCGTAAAAAGGAGTCCGTCGAGTGTAAACCGGAAGAAATCTTTGATTATATCAATAAAACAACGTTTAATGAGATATGGAGAAAAGGATTATGAAGACGATAACAATAGATCCAAGAAAATGTGTTGGCTGCCGCAACTGTGAAATGGCGTGTGCATTTGAAAAAAGCCAGAGTTCCTGTGAAGTGGAATTTGCCAATATTCGTATTAATGATTATATTAAAGAGCGCTTTGTTGTACCGATGACTTGTTTCCACTGTGAGGAAGCGTGGTGTATGAAAGTATGTCCGGCACATGCAATCAGCCGTGATGAAAAAACAAATGCAGTTGTATTAGATCAGGAAAAGTGTGCAGGTTGCAAGATGTGTATTTTAGCGTGTCCATATGGCAATATCCATTTTGACCATGTGAAATTAGTCAGCCATAAATGTGATCTGTGTGGTGGAGATCCAAGATGTGTAACGCATTGTATCAGTGGCGCACTGCAGTTTGAGGATGTGGAGGATGCTGTGACGAGAAAACGTTACAGAATCGATATGCAGATAGAGGATTTGACAAAGCGAGGTTAATGAAAATGGGAGAGAAAAAGATCTGTAAATCAATATGCAGAATGTGCGGTTCCGGCTGTGGAATCGAGGTGACTGTAGAGGATAATAAAGTTGTAAGAATCAGTGGCGACAAGGACAATCATATCAACAGAGGCAGGATCTGTATTAAAGGAAGCAGTGCCGTTACATGGCTGAATCTGCCGGAGCGTCTGACGAAACCTCTGAAAAAAACAGCAGATGGTTTTGTTGAGATTCCATTAGAGCAGGCGATGGATGAAATTGCCGAGAAGATGCTGGAATTGCAGAAAAAGTATGGAAAGCAGGCTGTGGCAGGCTGGAAGGGAGAAGGAACAGGATTTGACCAGAATGAGGGTCTGATGCGTAGATTTAATACAGCGATTGGTTCTCCAAACTATTTTAGTAATAACACTCAGTGTAATGCCGGTAGATTTATTGCATTTCATTTAAATTATGGATGTTGGCCACAGGCAGATTTCCGAAACACCAATCTGGCAATTTTCTGGGGAACGAACTCACCTGCGGCACATTCCTATTGGACCCAGGACCTGAATGAAGGAAGAGAAAAGGGCGCCAAATCCATTGTCGTGGATGTCAAATATAATGAGCAGGCGAGAATCGCAGATTTGTTTGTTGTGATTCGTCCTGGTACTGATGCAGTATTAGGATACTGTATTATCAACGAAATGATTGAGAAACAGATCGTTAATATGGAGTTTATTGAAAAATATACGATTGGCTTTGATGAACTGAAAGAGTATGCAAAACAGTTTACGAAGGAGTACACAAGTGAAGTGACCGGTGTTCCTGTAGAGACGATTGATCAGATGGTACAGATGATCAAAGAGGCAGGACACAAAGTCTGCAGCTGGCCGGGATGTGGTCTGGAGCATCAGTCCAATGGTGTTTCCAACAGCCGTGTTACATCCATGATTGACTGTCTTGTTGGTGCGATTGACCAGAAGGGCGGTATGCTGATCAATGAGAATCATAAGAGAAATGCCCTGACACTCTATGATGAGGTGACGTTTGATGTCGAGCCGATCGGTCGTTCAAAGTATCCGATTTTTGAACATTTCAGAAAAGAAAGCCATACATTGATGTTAATGGATACAATTCTGACAGGCAAGTATGAAGGAAAGGATTATCCGTTTAAAGGACTGGTTCTGACAGCAGGAGATCCGGTTATGACAGAGGCGAATTCTGCAAAGACAAGAAAGGCCCTGAGCAGCCTGGAATTATTTGTAGTAAAGGATCTGTTCATGACTGAAACGGCAAAACTTGCAGATTATGTGCTTCCAGCTGCTTCCAATTTCGAACGGGATGAGTTATACTTTAATGGAATCGAGCAATCTGCATATTTGGCAGCAAAATGCATCGAGAGTGATCTTCAAACCGAGTATGAATTTTACAAGGGGTTAGCAGATCGAATGGGTGCAGGTTCTTACTTCCCATGGAAGGATGAGAAAGAACTGATTAACTATATCATGGAGCCAAGTGGATATGATTATGATTATTTGAAAGCCCATCCGAGTGGAGTTCAGGCCTGTCCAGTACGCTATATGAAGCACGAAGAGCGTTTCAATGCAGGAGAAAAGCCATTTCCAACTCCAACTGGCAAGATTGAGCTCAGTTCTACATTATTAAAACAATATGGATATCCAGGAATCCCTACGATTGACAATATTCCATCTTATGTCAAAGAAAAGGATGAAGAATATCCGTGGGCATGTACTACTGGTGCAAGAAAAGTATATTATTTCCACGGAAGATATCGCAATATTCCTCAGATCAAGAAGGCACATCCATATGGTGTTGCGGAGATGAACGATGAGGATGCAAAAATGCTACAGTTAAAAGAGGGCGACAAGATCCGAGTTACCTCCAGAATCGGTCAGATTGAGATCCCGGTACACATTATGGAATATGGCACAATGGCAAAGGGAGCAATTCAGATCACTCACGGATATCTGGAAGCAAATGCAAACTTATTGACAGATGATACAGATTGTTGCCCAATTAGTGGTTTCCCATCCCTCAAATGTGTCAATGTCAAGATTGAAAAGATTTAAATAATTAAAATCAGATAAATAATAAAAAGGCTCTGAAGTCGAATTATCTAAAAAATCCAGTCAGTCAAATGAACCAGGCTGCCATGGATTTCATGATATGAGACCGCAAACATCAAGAGTTCACGAGAACTTTTGATCAGTAGCCAGGCAGCGGTGGAAACGCTTCTGCATTCCATTATTTGAAAAGGAGCGGACATAGAAAAACCTGTTTTTGGCAATGACAAAGACAAGGTGTTTTTGATGTACAGAAAATCCGCCTTTTCAGAGACAAAGGGCGGATTTTTTATATAACAGGAGGAAACCATGAAACTGATCAAAACAGAAGACGCAGTGGGCCATGTTTTATGCCATGACATGACCCAGATCATCCGTGGCGTGACCAAGGACGCACGGTTTCGGAAAGGGCATATTGTCACGGAGGAGGACATTCCGGTGTTATTATCCATGGGCAAGGAAAACCTCTACGTGTGGGAGAAACATGAAAACATGCTCCACGAGGATGAGGCGGTAGAGTACCTGCGGCGGATCTGCTCGGGAGAGCATGTCGCTTCCGGCAGTCCGAAGGAAGGGAAGATCGACCTTACGGCGGCCTGTGATGGGGTTTTAAAGATCGATACGGAGAAGCTGTATCAGGTCAATTCCCTTGGTGAGATGATGATCGCCACCAGACATTCCTATACTCCGGTGAAAAAGGGCATGAAGATTGCAGGAACCCGGATCATTCCACTGGTGATCGAGAAAGAAAAGATGGAAGAAGCAGAAAGAAAAGCAGGTCCGGTGCCGATCATGGAGGTTGTGCCATATCAGTTAAAAACGGCGGGTCTGATCACGACAGGAAATGAAGTGAAGAAAGGAATCATCAAGGATACATTTTCGGAAGTAGTCATAGAAAAATTAAGACAATATGGTATTGAAGTGGTGGAACACACCTATCCGGGAGATTCTGACGAAGCCATTTGCCGGGACATTGCCATGATGAGGGAAAAGCAGGTGGATATGATCCTGTGTACTGGCGGAATGAGTGTGGATCCGGATGATAAGACGCCGGGCGCCATTAAGAAATCCGGGGCAGAGATCGTCACCTACGGTGCACCGGTTCTGCCGGGAGCCATGTTTTTGTTGGGGTACTTTGAGAATGGAACGCCGGTGATGGGACTGCCTGGATGTGTGATGTATGCAAAAAGCACGATTTTTGATATCATGCTGCCGAGGATCGCGGCAGGCATGAAGGTGTCGAAGGAAGATATCTGGGCGCTGGGCAATGGCGGTCTGTGCCTGGGCTGTGATCCGTGCAGATACCCGGATTGTGCCTTTGGAAAGGTATGAAAATATGAAGAAAAACAGGGAGATCTTGCAAAATAGAATTCCGTTGGAAGAGGCTGTGAAACGGATCTATGAAGCGGTAAAACCACTTGAAGAAACAGAATGTGATCTGGAAGCGGCAGATGGAACGATTTTATTAGAGAGCTATCAGGCACAGTATGACCAGCCGCCATTTCCAAGATCGCCTTTGGACGGATACGCCCTGCGGGGAGAAGAGACCAAAGGAGCGTCGAGAGAGCATCCGGTTGTATTTCCGGTGGTTGATCAATTATGCGCCGGTGACCGGAGCAATATCTGTGTAAACCCGGGACAGGCCGTGAGGATCATGACCGGAGCCATGATTCCTGAAGGTGCCAATGCGGTGATACGGCAGGAGGATACGGATCTTGGAGAAAAACAGGTTTCCATCTGGGAAGAGGTGAAGCCTTATGGAAATTATTGTTTTCAAGGAGAGGATTATCACGCAGGGGACATTCTGGTGAAGGGAGGAACCCGTCTGGATTATATCTCCATCGGAATTCTGGCCAGCGGTGGAAAAAAACGGGTAAAGGTAAGGAAAATCCCCCGGATTTCCCTGATCACCACAGGAAATGAATTGATCGAGCCCGGGGAGCCGATGAATTGCGGGAAGATTTATAATACCAATCAATATCTGATCCGGTCAAGGCTGCGGGAATGGGGAATTTCATGCAGGACCATACAGATTGCTGATGATGCAGCCAGCGTGGAAAGGGCAATCCTGTCAGAGCTGTTGCAGTCGGATGGGGTGATCACGACAGGCGGTGTGTCTGTGGGAGAAAAGGATATTTTAAATGAAGTGCTTCCGAGGATCAGTGATCGGATCCTGTTTGGCGGGCTGGAAGTAAAACCGGGCTCTCCATCCAAATGTGCGATTGTAAATGGAAAACCATTGCTGGCGCTTTCAGGGAACCCGTTTGCGGCAGCAGCAGTGTTGGAACTGCTTGGCAGACCGATGGTCAGTGCGCTGATGGGAAGCCGGTGGCTGGAATGTAAGCGCCAGACTGCAGAAATGGAAAGAGATTTCCTGAAAAAATCTCCGCAAAGAAGGTTTTTAAGGGGATTTTATGAAAATGGAAGCGTGTATATTCCAGAAGGCCATAGTTCCGGACAGATCCGGTCATTTGCGGGATGTAACTGTATGATCGATATTCCGAAGGGATCAGAAGCATTAAAAAAAGGCGAAAGGGTGAATGTCTGGATGATATAAGGCTCTGGCAGTGCCGGAAGCCAGTGCTGAGAGCCAGTACCGGGAGCCAGTGCTGAGAGCCAGGGTTACTGTCTGGATATGGCGCAGATAGTAAAGAAAATGAATGTGATAGGATTCAAAAGAAAATAGGAGTGCAGGTTTATGGAAGCAAAGTTCAATCATTTTGACCATAATGGCAATGCTGTGATGGTGGATGTGTCCGACAAAGCGGTTACAGAGCGGACAGCGGTTGCCAGCGGAAAGATCCGGGTCAATGACGCGGTGATGCAGGCAATCTTACAGGGAACAGCAAAGAAGGGGGATGTGCTGGGGGTGGCGAGAGTGGCAGGGATCATGGCCACCAAACAGACCTCCAGTCTGATCCCCATGTGCCATCTGCTGTGCCTGAATAAGAGCACCATAGATTTTGAGATTGAGGAAGGGCAGGGGCTGATCAAGGCCATCTGTACGGTGAAGGTGTCGGGAAAAACGGGCGTGGAAATGGAGGCGCTGATGGGCGTCAATGTCACGCTGCTGACGATTTACGATATGTGCAAGGCTATGGACCGGGCTATGGAGATCACGGACGTCCATCTGGAGCATAAAGAGGGTGGAAAATCCGGGATCTATGACCGGAAAGAGCGGAAGAAGCCGCTGGTGGTCAGTATCTGCGGATGCAAGAATTCCGGGAAAACGACGTTTATTGAAAGATTGCTTCCGATTTTAACTCAAAAACAGGTGAAAACTGCGGTGGTGAAGCATGATGGCCACAGTTTTGAGCCGGATGTGGAGGGAACCGACAGTTATCGGATCAGAAAAGCCGGAGCCTGTGCAACAGCGGTGTTCTGCGATACCCACAGCATGGTGGTGAAACAGAAAGCCGGTACGGTGGAGGACATGCTGGAAGCGGTGGATGAAGCAGATCTGGTGCTGCTGGAGGGTGGAAAAAACTGGGATTTTCCGAAAATTGAGCTGGTGAGAAAAGGCAATTCAGAACGGCTGGCAGGAAATGGGCGGAATCTGCTGGCGGTGGCAACGGATATGGAAGGCTTTCAGGTAGAGAAAGCGGCATTGGGAACGTGTGGGACAGTTTCTGAAGATGGTTCAGAGGTTCCGGTGATTGCCTTAGACGATTACAAAAAAGCCGCAGATCTGATCCTGGAGCTTCTGGCTGGCGGTCAGGAGGCGCAGCCATGAGAGATCAGTGGAACCGGGAAATCGATTACCTGCGGATCTCCATCACGGATCGCTGTAATCTTCGGTGCCGATACTGTATGCCGGAAGAGGGCGTGACCTGGTTTGAACATTCCCAGATATTGACGTATGAGGAGATTATCCGGCTATGCAGGATTTTTTATGAGCTGGGGATCTGCAAGGTGAAGGTGACCGGAGGCGAGCCGTTGGTGCGAAAGGGCGTGCCGTGGCTGATCCGGGCATTGAAAGAGTCGTGTCACATGGAGCAGGTGACATTGACCACCAATGGGGTGCTGTTAAAGGAACAGATCGGTGGACTGGTGGAGGCTGGACTGGACGGTGTGAACATCAGCCTTGATACCCTGAACCGGGAAAAATTCCTGGAGATCACCAGAAGAGACCAGCTCTCAGAGGCATTAGATGGACTCTCAGAGGCATTAAGGTATCCGGAGCTGAACGTCAAGGTCAACTGTGTGCCTGCAGCATGCAATCTGGATGAAGTGACCGCCATCGCAGGACTGGCAAAGGATGATCCTCTGACAGTGCGGTTCATCGAACTGATGCCCATCGGCCAGGGACGGAACAAGGATGGAATTTCGGAAGAGAAGATTCTGGGGCTGCTGGAGCAGAAGTATGGTGTTCTTTGCCCTTATGATGGGAACATGGGTAATGGGCCTGCCCATTATTATGAGCTTCCTGGATTTCGGGGAAAGATCGGCTTCATCAGCGCCATTTCCCATAAATTCTGCGGAGAGTGCAACCGGGTGCGGCTGACCTCGGACGGTGGATTTAAGACCTGTCTCCAGTACGGGGAGACCCTGGATCTGAGGAGTCTGCTGCGGAGCGGGGGGTCGGATACAGAAATTCGGGAGCAGCTTGAGAAGGAAATCCAGAAAAAGCCTCAGTGCCATCATTTTGAAAAACAGGTAGAAAATATAGAAAAACAAAATATGTCAAAAATAGGAGGTTAGGTAAGATGGGAAAGGTAATGGCCATCTGTATCAGCGAGATCCGCGGTGTACAGAAGAAAAATGTTCATACAGCCAGACTGATTGAAAACTGGGGTGTGGAGCATGACGCTCATGCGGGAAACTGGCACCGTCAGGTGTCCTTATTGTCCTACGAGACCATCCAGGACTTCAATCGCCAGGGTGCCGGTGTGATCGATGGTGCTTTTGGGGAAAATCTGGTGATCAGCGGATATGATTTTACAAAAATGAAGATTGGAACCAGATTCCGCTGTGGCGATGTGGTTCTGGAACTGACTCAGATCGGCAAAGAGTGCCATAATGGGTGCGAGATTTTCAAAAAAATGGGTAAATGTATTATGCCGACCAACGGCGTATTTACAAAAGTGATCCACGGAGGCATCATTTCCGAAGGGGATGCTTTTGAGGTGATCGGGAAAGGAGAGAATTGATCCATATGTACCGAGTTGCAATTATCACCCTCAGCGACACCGCCTCCAAAGGAGAGCGGATCGACGAGAGCGGCAGAGTGATCGCTGAGATTGTCCGGAACGAGGGCTATGAAGTGGTATTTCAGAAGATTATCCCCGATGAGGGAGCGATGCTGGAAACGTTGTTATGTGGTCTTGCAGACAACAATGAGGCGGACCTGATCTTAACCACCGGCGGAACCGGATTTTCCAAACGGGACAACACGCCGGAGGCCACCAAACGGGTGATCGAGAGAGAAACACCGGGTATTTCCGAGGCTATGCGTTACTGTTCCTTACAGGTGACGCCGAGAGGAATGTTGTCCAGAGGAGTGTCAGGAATCCGCAAAGACGCGTTGATCGTCAATCTGCCCGGAAGTCCCAAGGCGGTGAGAGAATGTCTGGAGTATGCGATTGGAGCGTTGGGCCACGGTCTTGATATCCTGAAAGGCAGTGCCACCAACTGTGCTGCAAAATAGGAAAAATAATGGAAATGAACCGCTTAACGAGCTGGTGAGTGGAAGTTCAAGTCGAACGTCGTCGGAGACCTATCCCCCACTGAGATAAAAAAAGAACAAGAGGAGATTGGATTATGAGAAAAACATGGAAAAAGGGAGTGGCGGCTGTGATGGCAGCTGTGATGGTATCCGGAGCGTTAGCAGGCTGCGGATCAGGAGCAGGACAGAAGACAGAAACGGCTGCAGCTGAGACAGCGCAGACCGGAACTGCAGCTGAGGCGGCAAAGGACGAGACTACCGCTGCGGAAAGCAGCGTGGCAGCGACGGAAGTGGCTGAGGAGACCGAGATCTTAGTGGCAGCAGCAGCCAGCTTAAAGAACGCATATGAGGAAGAGCTGATCCCAATGTTTGAGGAGCAGTATCCAGGCGTGACGGTGAAAGGCACCTATGACAGCTCAGGCAAACTGCAGACTCAGATCGAGGAGGGCTTGGAGGCAGACGTATTTATGTCTGCTGCGAAAAAGCAGATGAAGGCATTGGATGAGGAAGGCATGATCGACAGTGATTCCATCGTAGACCTTCTGGAAAATAAGATCGTTCTGATCGTTCCAACTGGCAGCGACAAAGGAATCCAGTCTTTTGAGGATATTGTAAAAGCAGACAGCATCGCCTTGGGCGATCCGGCCAGTGTTCCGGCAGGTCAGTATTCCGAGGAAGCCCTGACGAATTTGGGGCTGTGGGACCAGATCCAGGACAAGACCAGCTTCGGAACCAATGTGACTGAGGTATTAAACCAGGTGGCAGCAGGCAGCGCTGACGCAGGTATCGTTTACGCAACAGACGCTGCAAGTATGGCAGACCAGGTGGAGGTTGTGGCAGAGGCTCCGGAGGGAAGCTTAAAGACCAAGGTGATCTATCCGGTGGCAGTGGTAAAAGACAGCGCTAACACAGAGGTGGCAGCAAACTTTGTAGAATTTTTAACAAGCGATGAGGCTATGAAGGTATTTGAGGCATACGGCTTCAGCAAAGGAGAGTAAAGAGGAGGGAATGATCATGGACTGGTCTCCGATTCTGATATCTATGAGGACAGCGGGCCTGTCCATCGTGTTCACATTTTTTATGGGGATTCTGGCTGCCTGGATGGTGGTCCGGATCTCCCATCCTCTGATGAAAACCATTCTGGATGGTATTTTCACCATTCCGCTGGTGCTTCCGCCGACGGTTGCGGGATTCTTCCTGCTGTATGTGTTTGGGGTGAAACGGCCGGTTGGTCAGTTTTTTCTGGAGTATTTCAGCGTAAAGATCGCATTTTCCTGGGGAGCTACGGTGCTGGCGGCGGTGGTCATGTCATTTCCACTGATGTACCGGTCAGCCAGAGGTGCCTTTGAGCAGGTGGACGATACCCTGGTACAGGCGGCAAGAACCTTAGGTATGGGAGAATGGACCATTTTCCGGAAGGTGCTGTTGGCCAATGCGGTGCCGGGAGTGGTCAGCGGCGGCGTGCTGGCATTCGCAAGAGGGCTTGGCGAGTTTGGCGCTACGGCTATGATCGCAGGCAATATCGCAGGAAAGACCAGAACTCTTCCCATGGCGGTATACTCAGAGGTGGCAGCCGGCAATATGGAAGCCGCTTGTTCGTATGTGGCGATCATTGTGATGATCGCATTTTTATCGGTATTTCTGATGAATGGTGTCATGTGGTACAGCCAGAAAAAGAGCCGGTAGATGGGAGAGATCGTACCTATGAAAGAACAACGGTTACAGACAAGACTGGACGTAGAGATCCAGAAACAGTTAAAACGGTTCCGTCTGGATGTAAAATTGCAGGCAGGCGGTGGGTGTCTGGGTATTTTAGGGCCGTCTGGCTGTGGAAAAAGCATGACGTTAAAATCCATCGCCGGGATCGTGACACCGGATGAGGGGCTGATTTCCATTCAGAAGGGAACAGAACAGAGAATCCTGTTTGATAAAAGTCAAAAGGTTAACATAAAACCACAGAAACGAAGAATCGGATATTTATTTCAGAATTATGCGTTGTTTCCCAATATGACTGTTCAGGAAAATATCGCTGCGGGACTGGATGGGGATGTGAAAAATCCAAAGGTCGGGGAAATGATCGGGCGGTTTGGGCTTTCCGGACTGGAAAAGCAATATCCGGGACAGCTTTCCGGTGGCCAGCAGCAGAGAACGGCATTGGCGCGGATTCTGGCTTATGAACCGGATGCACTGCTGCTGGACGAGCCGTTTTCGGCGATGGATGCGTATCTGAAGGAGCGGCTGCGGCTGGAGCTGAAAAAGACCCTTTCGGAGTATGAGGGCGTGTCCGTGATGGTGACTCATGACCGGGATGAGGCTTTTCAGCTTTGTGATCACCTGCTTCTGATGGAAGAGGGACGGGTGATCGCGGCAGGTGAGACCAAAGTGGTGTTTGCAGATCCGGGGACGTGGCAGGCGGCCAGGCTGACCGGGTGCAAGAATCTGTCCAGGATTGAAAAGATTGGTTCCAGGAAGATCCGGGCATTGGACTGGGATGGTCTGGAGCTGGTGACGGCGCAGGAGGTGGGCGATGAGATAGAGGCTGTTGGAATCCGGGCCCATGATTTTGAACCATTAAGCAGCGTGGAAGCACTGGAATGGAAGAAAAGAGAGGATGCGAACCTGATTCCGGTGGAAGATGCGGAAATCTCGGAGATGCCGTTTGAGTGGTATGTGACCATGAAGAACCATCTTTGGTGGAAGCTTGAGAAGACGATCCACGTGCATGAAAGTGCAGGACTGGTGCCAGAATATCTGAGGATCAGCCCGGAGGCGATCGTGTTGTTGAGGACAGATCACTAGGATAGAAAATTGATAAACAACGCCGTCGATCCATAACTGGATCAGACGGCGTTGTTTTCGCGTTGTATTTCTCTGTGTTTACGCTTCTCCCATTTTTAAAGTAAGGACTGCTCCGGCTGCGGCAAGAACAACTCCTAAGATCACAGAGCCAATCGTGAGACTGGATAACTGGCTGAATAATCCGGTGTTGTAGAAGATCGCAAATGGGGATGCGATGATCAGTCCAAGGATGGCACAGTAAGTCTGAATTCCGAATTTCTCAAACAGGAAGGTGATCAGCTTGGCAATCAGGAAGATACCAAGGAGAACGCCGATCCCGAATGGAATTAAAAGGCAGGCGCCGTGGATAAGTCCGGGCATATCAAAGGCCTTTAAGGAATCTAAGAAGCCCTTGATGGTGTTAATGACGGCATAGTAGTAACCCAGGATCATCATGACCATGGAGCCGCTGACACCGGGGATAACCATGGTGGCGGAGGCGACGACGCCGACTAAGAACAACAGGATCATGGTCATGGGGGTCACGGTAAAGCTGGTAAGCACATCCTGGTTATTTTTGAGCATCGGCAGGAATGCACAGATGGCAAAGAACAGGATAAAGGCTACGGCACCGCTGATACCGATGGATTTTTTCTGCGTGCGAAGCTCCTTACGAAGTGCCTGGAACAGCACAGGGAGTCCTCCTAAGATCAGTCCTACGAAAGTCATACAGGTCACAAAGGTGTGATGGCTTAACAGGTACTCGATGGCGTAGGTGAAGCCTACGATGCCGATCCCGCAGCCGATGAGCAGTGGCAGTAGGGTGCGGACACTGGATCTCCAGTCCTTTAACAGATTGGAGATGGAAGCGATCAGTTTGTCATAAATGCCAAGGGATACCGCCATGGTACCTCCACTGACACCAGGGATAATGTTGGCAATGCCGATCATGATCCCCTTTAAAATATCCGTAACAAAGGTCATTTGAATTCCTCCTAAATTCTGGGAAGCCATGGAAATAGAAAGCTTCCTGACAGTCTTCCTTATTATAGTGGGTGGAGCCGGAGATGTCAATAAACGCGGGCGAAACGAAAAATGATTTTATGGACGAAACGAAAAATGATTCATTACAGTTCATGTCGTGCATAAATGTCGTGCATAAATGATTTCCATGGAGACAACCAGGGGATAGTTGTGGTAAAATAGAGGGTAGGAGCTAGAAAAAAGTCGGAGGTGAGACGATGAAGCAAAAATACTGTCCATACTGTGACCAGAAAATGAAAATCAGCCACTATTGCCAGGAGTGTCGCAGGGTCGTGTGGCAGCCATATGAGCAGAACGTGGATTATTATCTGAATGAACGGCATCCGCAGTCTGAGAAAAACTGTCTGTATCATGATAACACGAAGCAGCCGGAGAAGATGGGGAAGACAAAGCCCAATGTCCCAAAGCCATTGTCGGTGTTTATGATTGTGATCGGGCTGTGTGTTGCGTGCAATATTTTAGGCGGTATTTTTATGGTGGGACGGAGTGCATTTTACGGCATATCGGATATGCTTTCTGAGCTAAATCGTCCAGACGAGACTGTTTCTTCCTATCAGGAACTGACGGATGAAGAGGTAAAGGAGATCGGAGTGGCCTGCAATACCCAGGGGCATTATAATGTGGATCTGGAAGAGGCAGCCAGTGTGCTGCAGGATGCTTTCCATACGATGGGATATTCCTGGGATATGTATCCGTATAGTTATAATGAGACCGACGGGGAATACAGCTGGTATCAGACAGAATACGATTACCATGTGGACACGGATGATGAAAGCGCGAATGGAACTACCATTGAAATCTGTGCGGACACTGCCACTGGACAGCTTCATGGAATCTATATCTGGAGCGAGGACGAAAAGCATTTTTTGGATATGGCAGATATTGCCGTAGAAACCATGAAAACTCTGGGCCTTCTTCCAGGAGCCCCGGAAGGCAGGACTTTGTATGCAGAGTCCCTGGAGTATAACCCATATGAAAGCAGCGAGCCCCGGTATGGCGCAGAGATCGTGGGAGAACCGGGCGGTGGAGGCGATTACTATCAGCTGCGGATCATGGCTCCAGAACAGTAGAACGAATCGTTTACCAGCTGTTTCCCGCATCATACGGCCATAAAAAAACGGCCATAAAAAATCGGAAAAACAGTATTGAATTTTTGTAAAAAAGTGGTAATATAAGCAGTGGAGGCATAGCTCAGCTGGGAGAGCACATGCATCACACGCATGGGGTCGCAGGTTCGAGCCCTGTTGTCTCCATGAAAATAATAGGATCCGAACCTTTTATCTGTGGATAATTGGTTCGGATTTATTTTTATATTTAAAAGTCAGATTTCGGGGAATTGCCAGGTTTTCCAAAAGATGGAACATGGGCAGTAGAATTTGAAGGAATTCAGCCATTCTGTTGCTGATTTACAGGATAAAAAAATCTAGAATAAAGAATGTGCGAGGAGGGAATCGTTATGAAACCATGGGAGTATGGAATTCTTAGAGTCAGCGATAATCAAAGATATCTTTGCAATGGAGATCAGCCGTTTTTTTGGTTAGGGGATACAGCGTGGTTGTTATTCCAACAGTGCAGTATTGAGGAAAGCTATAGGTATCTGAAAAACCGTGCGGATAAAGGATTTACAGTGATTCAGGCAGTGCTTTTGCATGAAGTTGGTGGAAAAACGGAGAGCAGTCTTGCAGATGCTGGTGGGGATGTAACAAAGAAAGAATTCTGGGAGCATTGCGACCAGGTAATCAAAATGGCAGAAAATCTTGGACTTTATATGGGGCTGTTGCCGGCTTGGGGAGCAGTCGTGAAGCATGGTATTTTAAATACAGATAATGTGAATGAATATGTACATTTTATTGCGGAGCGTTACAAAAACAGTCCAAATGTTATTTGGATTTTAGGTGGAGATATTCGTGGGGACGTGAATCCGGAGTTCTATCAAATGGAAGGAAGATTATTAAAAGATCTGACTCCGAATAAACTGATTGGTTATCACCCATTTGGAAGATGTTCCTCTTCTATGTGGTTTCATAACGAACCATGGCTGGATTTCAATATGTTCCAGTCTGGACATCGCCGTTATGATCAGGCGTCCTTAGGAGCATGGGATGATAATGCTATAAAAGAGGGATTCTTTGGGGAAGATAACTGGAGATATGTGGACCGGGATCTTGGTTATCTGCCGAAAAAGCCGACAGTTGATGGAGAACCTTCTTATGAATGGATTTTACAGGGATTGCATGTGGTAACAGAGCCATATTGGAGAGAATGGGACGTTCGCCGATACGCTTATTGGTCTGTATTTGAAGGTTCCATGGGACATACATATGGAGATAATGCGATTCAGCAGTTTTATAATGATTTGACAAAGAAAGGTGCTTATGGTGTGCGGGAAGTGTGGCAGGAGGCTCTTCATCACGCTGGTTCCGGTCAGATGGGAATTATGCGTCGTCTGATGGAGTCTGTGGATTACCAGAATGGACGTCCTGCGGAAGAATTGCTGCTGTCTGGACAGAAAGAACGGTATGAGAGGATTGCAGTATTTGCAGGCGCTGATTATGTATTTGCGTATGACTATCTGGGCGGTGAATTTACTTTGGATTTGAAGCCGTATTCTGGAAAGAAACTTTCAGCATGGTGGTTTGATCCGGCAGATGGAGTGTATAGCTATTTGGGAGATTTTACAGAAAAAGAGCAGGTATGCGTCAAGCCGATCAATAAACAGAGAGAAGACAACGACTGGGTATTGGTGATTAAAGCAGAATAAATGTCAGCGAAAAATACGAGGGAGGAAACAAAGGTGAAATTGTATGATCTGAAAGTCAATTATCAGAAAAATCCCATAGGAATCGATCTTCATGCTCCTGTTTTTTCCTGGAAGATAAAGGAATTTAAGGGAACATGTCAGGATTATTCCAGAGTGTGGATCTCGGAAAACGAAGTCTTTACCAAACTGGTATTTGATAGCGGGGAGAAAAAAGTGAATTCCTGTGGATTTACACCAGATGTTTTCCTGGAGCCCGGAAAACCTTATTATTGGAAAGTGTTGGTATGTGATGATTCCGGAGAACTGGGGGAGAGTGAAATCGCACAGTTTGAAGGCGGTCATCCAGAGGAAAACTGGCATGGAAAATGGATCACAGCTCCATTTTCCAAGGAGATTCAACCGGTATTTTCCAAGTGGGTAGATGTGCCGGAAATTGAGAAAATAGAAAAAGCAAGGCTATATGTGTGTGGGCTTGGACTTTATGAGGTCTACATCAATGGAAAAAAGGTGGGAGATCAGTTTTTGACTCCTTACTTTACGGATTACCGGTATTGGATTCAATATCAGACCATGGATGTGAAGGAGTATTTGGAAAAAGGCAAAAATCGAATTGATATCTACCTGGGAAATGGTTGGTATAAGGGAAAATTCGGATACACCAATAAGGGACTTCTGAGGGAATATTATGGAGATCAGTTCCAAGTGCTGGCAGATCTGTATCTCTGGAAGAAAGACGGTGCTTGTCAGGCGATTGGTACGGATAAGAGCTGGTTGGCGTTAAAGTCTCCGTCCGTTTTTTCCGGAATTTATGATGGAGAACTGTATGACGCCAGGATGGAGCGTGTGGTGGAGAAAGTTCCTGAGCGACAGAGAATAAATGCAGTTTTTGCAGAGCCGCCACGAGGAACGTTAATGCCAATGGTAGGACTACCGGTTCGGAAAAAAGAAATCTTAAAAGTGAAAAAACTGATCCGTTCAGCAATCGGGGAGACGATTCTCGATTTTGGACAGGAGATCACTGGATGGGTAAGATTTCGATGTCATGTACCAGAAGGTCAGAAAGTAACACTCCAGTACAGTGAGATCATGCAGGACGGCAAATTTTACCGTGAAAATTTAAGAACTGCTGCAGCGGAATTTTCCTTTATTTCCGCGGGAGTTGACCAGGTGATCCGACCTCATTTTACCTTTTACGGATTCCGGTATGTGAAAGTGACTGGGATGGAAGTAACAGAGGAGAATCAGGGGGATTTTGAGGCTTGGTGTCTGTATTCTGAACTGGAAGAAACCGGACAAATGGAAACTTCTAACGAAAAAGTGAACCAGCTGATTCAGAATACCAAGTGGAGCCAGAAGGACAATTTCCTGGATATTCCAACCGACTGTCCGCAACGAGATGAACGTCTTGGATGGACGGGAGACGCACAGATTTTCTGCCCGGCAGCTTCTTATCATATGGAAACGCTTGTTTTTTACCGGAAATATCTGAAAGATATGGCGTATGAGCAGAGAGAAAAACGTGGTGCAGTACCTTATGTGGTGCCAGATGTGCTGACTATTGCCAGACAGATGAATGGAGAACCGGAATTCCAGATGGAAAAAAGTGACTGGGGTGAGGCAGGGGCCAGTGTCTGGGGAGACGCGGCAGTGATGATTCCATGGACACTTTACTCCAGGTATGGTAATCAGAAATGGTTGGAAGAACAGTACGATAATATGAAGCAGTGGATGGATTTCATCATTTTCATGGATGAAACCTATTGTAGTGGAAAACGGATGTGGACTTGTGGTTTCCATTTTGGGGACTGGCTGTCTTTGGATGCGGAAGGAGATAGCAGGGAAGGCGGAACGGATAAATATTATGTAGCGACGCTTTCCTACATGCACTCAGCAGAACTGACGGCAAAAGCAGCAGCAGTGCTTGAAAAAAAAGAAGATGCACAATATTACGGAAAAATTGCCGCTGAGGTAAAGCAGGCGGCCAGAAAAGCATATGTGACGGCGCCAGGAACCCTTTCCGTATATACCCAGACGGCCTATGTGCTGGCAATCTGGTTCCAGTTGTTCGAGGAAGAGGAAATGGAGGCAGCTGGAAAGCATCTTTGTGATCTGCTGAAAAAATATGATGGCCATTTATCTACTGGTTTTGTTGGAACCGCTTATTTGTGTCAGGCATTATCGAAGGTGGGGCATGAGAAGGAAGCTTACGATCTGTTGCTTTACGAGGGCTATCCTGGATGGCTTTATGAGGTGAATTTGGGCGCCACTACCATCTGGGAACGCTGGAATTCTCTGACACCAGACGGAAAGATCAGTAGCACTGGCATGAACAGTCTGAATCACTACGCGTATGGTATTATTGTAGAATGGATTTATGAGCGTGTCTGTGGCCTGAAAATTGGCGAAAACGGCACTGGCCCAAGATTATTGAAATTTGAGCCACAACCAGATAAACGTTTTGGTCATGTTCATGCGACTTATGAGTCAGTGGCGGGTACCTATGCAGCTGGATGGGAGTGGGACAAAGATCAGATTCGTTTTCATTTCCAGGTTCCATTTGATTGTCGGGCAGAAGTTGAAATTAAGATTCCAATGAAAGAGATCAAGGTTAATGGTCAATCAATCAGTGGAATGGAAATGAATCAGATTTATGGAGCGGGAAGTTATATAATAGAAGGAACTGTTGGTTGAAAGGAAAGGCGAATGAAAAATCTCTGTATGAGATCTTATCAGAATCCGGTGATAACAGGAATGAATCCAGATTCAAGTATTTGTCTGTCTTGGTGGAATAGATCCATCATTTACATTTGAGGGAGATAAGTTTTCTGTTTCTGGAAAAACGGGCGGAAGATATGTGGCAGCAAGCGTTTAAAACTCCAGTGGAAGAAAAGCGGCGGTTACATTTGTCTTGTTTGGCGGATGCACATATGAAAAACAGAGAAATTTTATTTTTTGAGAAGAGGACTTATCCACAGTCCCTTCTCTTTTTGTTAGGGCAGGGCCCTATTCTCCATTGAGGAGTTTTTCATTGATCCGAAAAACGGAACTTTGGAGAACAAATAAACCACCTGCTCTGGTGGTTAGACTAGCTTTAGCGTTGTGCAAAAAACCTCCAATGATATAATAAAAAGGTTCGCCAACCATTTTATTAATCAAAGGAGGTAGTCCAAATGGACAATAATAGTTTATCACATACATTTCTATGATCAGCATTTATTTACTCTTGATGACAAAGAATCCATTCCAATAAATCTTCATATTCTCTATTTCCAGCAGCTACATCCAGGATCATTTCATACAATTCTTTTTGCGTATATTTAAGTTCTATACCATTCAATGATAAAAATACAAGCATTGCATGAGTTCCTATTCTCTTATTTCCATCTATCATACAATGATTTTTTATCAAGCCATATCCTAACCTTGCTGCTTTCGCTTGTATGGTGGGATATAATTCTCTTCCGCCAAAAGATTGGAATGGGGCTTCAATGGCCGAATCCAATAAATTGTAGTCTCTCACGCCCTCGCTTCCACCTGTTTGATGAATTAATTGTGTATGAAGCATGAGAATTTGTTTACCGCTCAGCTTCTTCATTTTGCCAAAACCTCATATGCCTCTTTGTTTTGTGCCATAACTCTTTTGGATATAGCCAATACATCTTCATCAGCGGCTACGCTATCTTGATCGGCTTTGCTAAAATCAAGCACGATATATCTTGGAACATTATTTTTTAGGATCACCGCTGATCCCATCTCATCTACTAATCTTGCTACTTTAGAAAAGTTCTGATTTGCCTCAGAAATTGAAATCATTGCATTTGTATCTATGGTCATTTTGAGTACCTCCTGTTTTTAATTATAGTATACTCAAATTTTAGGATAAATACAACCTATTTTCGTGAAAAGGCGCACTTTAACAAGTCCCTCCGGAACCGGTATTAAATTTTAGCTATAATTATGCAGATATATACAGATCATATTTTTTCTTCAATCCCTGATACGGTGCACGAAGCGATAAAAAAACTGATCCAGACCGGCGATCACTCAGATACTGTTCCAGGAACTCAATGGCTCTCGCTCCCAGAAACAAATCCAACTCAGAGATATTTATAGGAACACCGGCTATTTTCTAGCCGGTGTTAAATGTGTTGTTTCAGCCGCAAGGCTGAACTGTAACAAAACTTCAAGGAATGTCCGGGAAAATACTTGCCATCCATATGGTTTGGTGTTAAAATATTACAGATGTGCTAAACCCAAAGGACGAAAGCAGAAGAAAAGAAGGAGAGTTAAAGATGTCAGGACATTCGAAATTTGCCAATATTAAACATAAAAAAGAGAGAAACGATGCTGCAAAGGGTAAAATCTTTACCGTAATCGGACGCGAGATCGCAGTAGCAGTAAAAGAGGGCGGTCCAGATCCGGCAAACAACAGCAAGCTCCGTGATGTGATTGCAAAAGCAAAAGCGAACAACATGCCAAACGATACCATCGACCGTGGTATTAAGAAAGCAGCTGGTGACGCAAACTCCGTTAACTACGAAGTACTTACTTATGAAGGATATGGTCCTGGCGGTGTTGCGATCATCGTTGATACACTGACTGATAATAAGAACCGTACCGCAGCGAATGTAAGAAGCGCATTTACCAAGGGCGGCGGAAACGTAGGAACTCCGGGAAGTGTATCTTACATGTTTGATAAGAAAGGTCAGATCATCATCGACAAAGAAGAGTGCGAGATGGATGCTGATGAGCTGATGATGCTGGCTCTGGATGCAGGCGCTGAGGATTTCTCTGAGGAAGAGGACAGCTACGAAGTATACACAGCACCAGAAGATTTCAGTGCAGTTCGTGAAACTCTGGAGAAGGAAGGCGTTCCGATGCTGGAGGCAGACGTTACCATGATCCCGCAGACCTGGACAGAGTTAACGGACGAGGAGTCCATCAAGAAGATGAACCGTATCCTGGATCTGTTAGACGATGATGATGATGTACAGGCTGTATATCATAACTGGGACGAATAATCAAAAGAAGATGAGTAACTATGAAGGTACTGAATAGTTACGAAGGTGAAACATTAAGAGCAGATGAAAAATCATCATGGTAATCCATGATGGTTTTTCATTTTTTGTGTTTTATCTCAGTGGGAGGTAGGTCTCCGACTGAGATAAACGCTCCGTGAGGATGCGCAAAAATCTTATTTGCCACCTAGCATTTTCAAAGCTTCTATGATAGAATTGACCCGTAAAATTTTCACAGAAATGTCAGGAAGGTAGAGGCAGGATGATGAAAGCATTGAAAAGAGAGGCTTATTGGTTAGGCAGAAGCGTGATGATGTCGCTGTTGGTGAATCTGTTCATAGAGTCAGCCAGCAGGAAGTCCATATTCGCAGCTGTAGGCTATCTGGTGCTGCATCCTGTCATTTTTTTGCTTAACGGTCTGATCATTTTGCTTCCTTATATGCTTGTTTTTCTGACCAGAAGACGGTATTTTGTTATGGCAGCGGTTTCCATGGTCTGGTGTTGTGCAGGTGTTGTGAATGGATTCCTTCTGACCTTCCGGACAACGCCATTTACAGCGGCTGATTTAAGGTTGATCAAGTATGCCCTGAATATGCTGACCATGTACATGACATGGTGGCAGATCATTCTGGCTGCAGCAGGAATCATCGGTGCCGTTCTGGCCTGTGTCTGGTGTTACCGGAAAGCACCGGTGATAGAGAAAGGTTTAAATTTGCCGGTAAAGGTGGCGGTGGCAGCTGCCAGTCTGGTGGTCGTGATCGGAACGGTCAGTCTTGCGATGGGAACAGGAGTTCTGGCGATCCATTTTGGCAATATTGGACAGGCGTTCCGCAGTTACGGATTTCCATACTGTTTTTCTGTTTCATTGTTTCACACAGGAATTTCAAAACCAAAAACCTATGATGTGGAAACCATGACCCAGATTGAAAAGGAACTGTCCGGGGAACAGGCATACACCTCGATCCAGGGGCAGAAGCCGAATGTGATCATGCTCCAGCTGGAGTCTTTTTTTGATCCGCTCCAATACCGGAATTATGAATTCCAGAATGATCCGGTGCCATTTTTCCGCTATCTGAAAGACAAATACCCGTCAGGCTATCTGTCGGTTCCGTCAGTGGGGGCAGGGACTGCCAATACAGAGTTTGAGTGTATTACAGCCATGAATCTGGACTTTTTCGGACCGGGAGAGTATCCATATAAGACGGTGCTTCAGAAAACATCGTGCGAGAGTGTGGCTTTTGATTTAAAGGAACTGGGATATGGAGCCCATGCGATCCATAATAATGAAGGAACCTTTTATGACCGGCATAAAGTATTTTCCCAATTAGGATTCGATACCTTTACGCCAATTGAATATATGTACAACGTGGAGCGAAATCCTACCGGATGGTGCAAGGACAAGATCCTGATCGGGGAAATTGAAAAAAATCTGAATTCCACAGATGGACCGGATTTTATTTATACCATTTCCGTGCAGGGGCACGGGGCATATCCAGATTTTGAGTATTATTGCAGCCAGGTCAGTGAGATGGACCAGTTTATACAGAATCTGGTGTTTGCTTTAAATAGAAGAAAAGAACCTACAGTTTTGATCATGTATGGGGATCATCTCCCTGGTTTTTCATGGGAAGCGGCAGATATGAAGAACAATTCCTTGTTCCAGACCCAGTATGTAGTCTGGAACAATCTGGGACTTCCGATCGTACATAGGACCGTGGAAGCCTATCAGTTAGCTTCTTATGTGTTGGAAATGCTGGATATCCATGAGGGAACCATGGTACGCTATCATCAGGGATATCTGACCGGACAGATCGGAGATAAGCAGCAGTATCTGGATGATATGAAGCTTTTGGAATATGATATTTTATATGGCAAGCATGATATTTATGAGGGCAATAGTCCATTTCAGGCAACGAACCTCCATATGGGCATTGATCCCATTGAAGTGACGAAAGTGGTTTACGAGGAACCGGACCTTCTGATATTTGGTGAAAATTTTAACGAATATTCGAAGGTGTTCCTGGGGGACAAACAGTTAGAAACCACCTATGTATGGCCGGAACTGATCCTGGTGCGGGATGTTGCCAGGGATACCTATCGGAAAGAAAAAGATACACTGTCTGTAAAACAGGTGGGGAAAGACAAGGTTCCGCTGGGGGAGGCACAGATCCGGCTGCCATGAGGGAGAAGCGTGCGCACAGTCATATGCGATGATGATGAAAAGCTTTGCAGGATACTTCAGATATTTTTGGAGGAGTATGGAGAGAGCAGGGGAATTTCCGTGGATGTGGAGGTATTTTCGGACGGGGAAATTCTTTTGCAGCAATTAGAGACAGGAAAGCAGTATGATCTGTTATTTCTGGATATTATTATGAAACATGTAGATGGAATCCGGGTGGGAGAGTTTGTCCGCAATCGAATGGAAGACTTTCATACCCGGATTCTTTATATGTCCGGCAGTAAGGAGCATCTGCTGGAATTGTTTGACAGCCAGCCGGTTGGATTTTTGGAAAAGCCATTGACAAGGGAGAAAGTGAACTCCGGCATGGACCGGATTCTGCGGCAGATGGAGGAAAACAACTTTTGTTACCGGAGCGGAAGGATCTCCAGGCAGGTTCCATATCGGGAGATCCTGTATTATGAGAGCTGTGGCAGGAAAGTACTGGTGCATACAAATGACGGGATCTATGAATATTTTGGAAAATTGTCCCAGATCATGGACCAGGGGCTTCCGTCTAATTTTCTGTGTATCCACAAATCTTATATCGTTAACCTTGATCATGTGGGGGAGATCCATAGGGATTGTATGTATCTTCCGGAGAAAAATCGATGGCTGTCTATCAGCAAGATCCATCGGAGACAGGTCGAGATCGCAGCAGAAGAGTATCGGACCATTTGAATTTGAGGATGGGAATGAAAAAAGGGGCTGGTTTTTCGTGAACCAGTCCCTTAAAAAAATCAGCGTACAGCGTGAATGATCATACTGACCCGTTTATAGATCAGAGCGGTGATCAGGGAAACGATAAATCCTTTCACCAGGTTAAATGGAGCAACTGCCAGGAACACGAAGGTCCATACGTTGCAGATCGCCGGGTTAATGGCTGCACCGGCAGCGATGATGGTGTCTAATGGCATAAAGTTGGAGTAGAATGGCAGCATGACTAACGCATTTAAAACAGCGCCCACGACAGCCATGATTATGGTTCCTGCGACCATGCCGACGATGGCGCCTTTTTTGGTTTTCTTGAATTGATAGATCAGTCCAGCTGGCAAAATCAGGGAACAGCCGACGCAGACATTGGCAAATTCACCTACAAATCCGGTGGAAGTCGGTTTTAAGACTAATTTGACTAAGATTTTTACAAGTTCGATCACTGCGCCAGCTACAGGTCCTAAAGAGAAAGTACCGATCAGAACCGGGACCTCGCTGAGATCCAGAGTGTAAAAGGATGGAGCGATGAATGGAATCGGGAAGTCGAAAAGCATCAGGACGGCGCTCAAAGCACCGAACATGCCCATTAAGACGACATTTTTGATTGATAACAGATTGTGTTGTTTCATAAGATAATCCTCCTAAATGAAATATGGTGCAACGATATGGAATCGTTACAAGGTAGTTAAGTTCATCGTGAGGATGCTGTAAAAAAGAATGTGCCTTGGCACATTCTTGCGCCGAGCGCGGTCGCTTGCGACATGTTTCTTTTTCGCGCGAGTGTGATCCCGCGGAGCGTTTTTTATGTCATAGGGCGAAGTTTCCTATGAAGCTTCCTATGACATAAAAAAACCCCGGGAAATAGACCCGGGGCATTATGGCATGCGAAAATACAGCAGTTCCTTCTCTCATCCAGACTATACTGTCGGTTCTGGAATTACACCAGATCAGCTGTCATAAAAAACTATGGCAGGTCGCGGACTATACCGCCGGTGGGGAATCACACCCCGCCCCGAAGAACTTATGAATTTGATGTAGGCAATTATAGTACATACGAAATGAAAAATCAAGTATTTTTATTTTTTGAATTTCAAACTATAATGATAACATGACGTTGGGGTCAAAAGCTTTTGACCCCTCTGATACCGAATTGCAGGAATGTAGAGCAATCCATTGGAGTGAACAGATTGTTTGGATTATAACGATAAAGGAGGGATTCCATGAAGAAGAAACTGAGAAGTCTGCTTCGGATCGTGTTTGGTCGGACAGCCTTTATGCTGTTATTTATCATGTTACAGCTGGCATTCTTTTTTGGAATCGTTCACTGGATCAGCAGTGAGTATTCTCTGATCTCATACGCAGGACTTCATCTGTTAGGTACGCTGACCTGTATTTATATCTATAATAAGCCGGAAAATCCAAGCTTTAAGCTTTCCTGGATCATTCCGGTGCTGGCATTTCCGGTTTTTGGAACGTTATTGTATCTTTATGTGGAATTGGAGATCAGTGGACGGATCATTTCCAAACGGGCGAACCGGCTGGTGAAAGAATCACGGATCTATCTGCAGCAGGATCAGAAGGTGCTTTCCCATCTGGAAAATGAGGATGATCGTCTAAGGGGTCTGGCTAATTATGTGGGAGAGTTTGGTGGATTCCCTGTTTATGAAAACTATACGGCAGAGTATTTTCCGAGTGGAGAGCAGAAGTTTGAACGGCTGAAGGAAGAGCTGGAAAAGGCACGGAAGTTCATTTTTATGGAGTATTTTATTGTAGAACACGGTGTTATGTGGGATACGATTCTGGAAATACTGGAAAGAAAGGCAAAAGAAGGGGTAGAAGTCCGGTTTATGTATGATGGCATGTGCTCTATCGCCCTTCTGCCATACCACTATCCGAAGATTTTGGAGGCCAAAGGCATTCATTGCCATGCCTTTGCGCCCATTAAACCGGCATTATCCACGTATCAAAACAATCGTGACCATAGAAAGATCGTGGTCATTGACGGTCACACGGCATTTACCGGCGGAGTTAATCTTGCAGACGAGTATATCAATGTGAAAGAACGTTTCGGCTATTGGAAGGATGTTGCCGTGATGATCAAGGGCGAAGCAGTAAAGAATTTCACGATCATGTTTTTGCAGATGTGGAATATCTGGGAGAAAACGCCGCTGGATTATGAAAAATACTTAAGCCATGATCTGCCGCAGCAGATCGAGGGGCGCAGATCTGAGGGCTTTGTGCTTCCTTATGGTGATTCTCCGCTGGATCATGAGCCGGTTGGGAAGATGGTCTATTTGGACATTCTAAATACAGCTAAGAAATATGTCCATATCATGACCCCATATCTGATCCTGGATGATGAGACGATCAATGCCCTGCGCTATGCTGCAAAACGGGGAGTGGATGTGAAGATCATCATGCCGGATATCCCGGATAAGAAATATGCATTCCTTCTGGCACACACGTATTATCTGGAACTGATGGATGCAGGAGTGCAGATCTACCAGTTCCGGCCCGGATTTGTACATGCCAAGGTATTTACCAGTGATGATACGAAGGCCGTGGTGGGCAGTATTAATCTGGATTTCAGAAGCTTGTACCATCATTTTGAGTGTGCAGCCTTCATGTATAAGAATCAGGTAGTAGGTGATATAGAGAATGATTTTCAGAGTACACTGGAGAAATGCCGCAGGATCGGACCGGAAGAGATTTTCCATGCACCGTTATGGAAAAAATTGGCAGGCACGATATTGAAGCTGATCGCGCCAATGATGTAGCGCCCAGAAAAAACAAGCGCCACCGTCCGGTGGCATTTGTTTTTTCTGGGGCGCTAACGAACGGGTCGTCTGCGCCAGCAGACAATCGAGCGCGTAAAGCGCGTGCCCGTGAATCTTACGCCATGGCTGACAACATCGTTATATGGCGCTAACCAGAGTAAGAAAGAGAGGAAATGACAACGATGATCAACGCAGCTTTAGTTCTGGAGGGCGGCTCCCTTCGCTGTATGTTTACATCCGGAGTGTTAGATGTTTTTGTGGAGCAGGGCATCGAAATGTCCTATGTGAACGGTGTTTCTGCAGGTTCCATGTGTGGGCTGAATTATATCGCCAGGCATGTAGGCAGGAATCTGGAGATCAATACCCACTATCTCCATGACCGCCGTTATATCAGTATGAAGAATATGCTGAAGAAACGGCTGATCTTCAATTTTGATTTTTTGTTTGGCGAGTTAAGCCACGAACTGGTGCCATTTGATTATGAGACATTTGAAAATTCCCAACAGATCTTCGAGGCGGTTGCTACCCGCTGTAAGACCGGAAAGCCTGAATATTTTACCAAAGGTAAATGCAGCGATATTTATAAGGCAGTGGAGGCTTCTTCCAGTATGCCCCTGTTATCCCGCATGGTGACTCTGGATGGCAAAAAATATCTGGATGGCGGTATTTCCATGCCGATCGCCTATGAGCGCCCCATGGAGCTTGGATATGATAAGATCGTGCTGGTGCTGACACGGGAACAGGGATACCGCAAGCACCAGGAGGGCAGATGGATGAAGCGGGCTTATGACCGTTATTTTGCACCTCTTCCGAGTCTGCGCCAATCCCTGCGTGACATTCCGGAACGCTATAACCGGATCCAGGAGGAGTTAGACCGCCTGGAAGCAGAGGGAAGGATCTTTATCATCCGCCCGGACCGTCCGGTAGAGGTGTCCAGACTGGAGCAGGATGTTCATAAGATCCAGGCACTCTACGATGAGGGACGCCGGATCGCCCTGGAGCAGCTTCCGGCTTTAAAGAATTATCTGGAACTGCCACAGTAGAAAACTCAAAAAAAGATGTTGGGGTCAAAAAGTAATAAAAATAAAATTTCATCACAGAATGAACACAGAATGAACACAAACGCCTGTTAAAGTTATCGGCAGATAACTAGCAACGAACGGTTGAAAAGGAGTTTGTAGATGAAAAAGACAGTGAGATTCATGACTTCCGTTGCCGCAGTTGCCGTAGCTACTGCGGCAATTCCATTTTCTGCGGAGGCGTCCAGTAACTTTGAGATGAGAAAAAAAGTGGTTACTTTAAGCGGTATCGTGACCAGCAAAGACACGAACCAGTATATAACCAGAGGGGAATTTGCCAGAATGCTGGTCAACGCTTCTTCGTATAAAGAGTCTGCTTCAGCGACCACTTCCATGGCAGTTTTTCATGATGTTCCGGCATCCAACGAGTATGCCTCTTATATTCGCATCGCGACCAATAACGGCTGGATGAAAGCCTATCTGGGCGGTCAGTTTAAGCCGGATCAGCAGATCACCCTGCAGGAGGCGGCAAGAGGCGTGCTGGCCCTTCTTGGTTATACCAACGATGATTTTGCAGGAGACCAAAATGGAGCCCGCTGGAATAAATATACAGCCCTGGATCTTGGAAATGAGATCAGCAAACAGTCTAACGAGGTTCTGACCTGGACGGACGCGGTTAACCTGTTCTATAACACACTCTGTGCGGATACGAAGAATGGAACGGCTTATGCGAAGACCTTAGGCTATGAGATGAGCTCTGATGGTGAGGTGAATGCCCTGTCCCTGATGGATAACACCATGAAAGGACCAAAGTTAGTGAAGAGAAGCCATCGGATGGACGATGCAGTGCCATTTGACTTATCGGACGTTACCTTCTATCTGGATGGTAAGATCTCCACGTTAAGCGCTGTAAAACAGGCAAAGGAGAACGGATTTGTAGTTCTATATTACAACACCAACAGTAAGACTGTCTGGGCATACAGCTCCGAGGAGATCGGCGGTACCAATCAGACCGGTAAAGTGGCAATTGAAGGTGAGATCACCGGGATTTATTATAATTCTACCGATGTGATGACACCAAGCAGCCTCCAGCTTGACAATGATGAGAATGTTCAGTTTAAGCTGTCCAGCTCCGATGTTCAATTTGCATTTTCTATTTACGGCGATTATCAGGTCGGCGATAAAATTGTCCTGATCTGTGACGCCACCACCAATGCAGATGGCGATGTGTCCTATACGGTTGTTGATTATGTAGAATATTAAGAGGTACGAAAACATGGCTAAATTCAAGTTCCCCATACATCTTCCAGATAACATCCGGGAAAAATTCCCAAAATTCAAAAAAAATGGTGGGAAGAAAAACTGGAAAAAACTGACCAGAAAACAGAAAGGAATCCGCATCGGAGCCGGGATCGCTGTGATCCTGGTCGGTGGCATGATCATTTTTACGATGGGAAAAGGCAAGAAAGCCAGCGCAGAGGCTTCCGGGCAGCGGACAGCTACGGTTCAGCGCATGGATATCACATCCTCTCTTTCTTCCTCCGGTACGTTATCTCCAAAGGATACTTACAGTATCACTTCTCTGGTTTCCGGTGAAGTCATTTTTGCGGATTTTGAGGAAGGCGACCAGGTGGAGAAGGGGCAGGTGCTTTATGTGATCGACTCTTCTTCCATGGAATCGGAGTTAAGCTCTGTCCAGAATTCTCTAGAGCGGAATCAGGAATCCTATGATCTGGCAGTGGAGGATTACAATGAAGCAGTGGAGAAATACAGTGGAAATACCTACAAATCCACAGAAAGCGGCTATATCAAGACTCTTTACATAAAAGCAGGTGATAAAGTAGGAGCCAACACCCAGATCGCGGATATTTACAATGACAAACTCATGAAGCTGCGGGTGCCATTTTTAAGCACGGACGCAGGTAATATCGGTGTAGGAAATCAGGGCGTGATCACGCTTTCTGACACGGGAGAACAGCTTTCCGGAACTGTGATCGCGGTGGCAAATATGGAAGAAACGTTGTCCAGCGGTCAGGTAGTCCGCTATGTCACATTCCAGGTGGAAAATCCTGGAGGACTGACAGAGAATATGTCTGCTTCGGCGCAGGTAGGCGATTTTCTGTGTGCCCAGGAGGGAAACTTCAGTGCAACCTTAGACAAGATCATGGTTGCAGATCTGGCTTCCAGTGTGGAGGTAGAGAGTCTCCTGGTCAATGAAGGGGATTATGTCAGCAAGGGAAGTGCCATTTTCAAAATGACACAGAAAACAGGTGATAATCTGATCCGCAGCTACAAAGATGCCATGGATAAGGCTAAGGAAAGCTTAGAGTCTGCACAAAGCAAGCTGGAGAGTACCCAGGATAATTATGATAATTATACCATTACGGCCCCGATTTCCGGAACTGTGATCACTAAGACCGTGAAAGCAGGAGATAAGATCAACGCAGGCGGCAACAGCACGGTAACGCTGGCAACCATTTATGATCTGTCAGAGCTGACCTTTGAGATGTCTGTGGATGAACTGGACGTGCAGAATGTCCAGGTAGGCCAGACGGTAGAAGTGACGGCGGATGCTTTTGAGAATCAGACCTTCAGCGGGAAAGTGACCAATGTCAGCCTTGCAAGCTCCTATTCCAACGGTGTGACCAACTATCCGGTAACAGTTACCATGGATGAGGTGGGAAGCCTGCTTCCGGGCATGAATGTGGATGGCAATATTATCCTCGATCAGGCAGAGGATGCTCTGGTGATTCCGGTGGATGCCCTGATGCGTGGAAACAAGGTCTATGTGAAGGATGCTTCTGCTACAGAGCAGCAGGGCAATGTACCGGCTGGATTTAAGTCAGTGGATGTGGAGACCGGGCTTACCAATGATGATTATGTAGAGATCGTAAGCGGTTTATCGGAAGGCGATGAGGTCTATGTGGCAGAATCCACGGTTTCCAGCAATCAGATGATGATGCCCGGCGGCGACATGGGCGGCGGTCCTGGTGGCGGTCAGGGAGGTCCTGGCGGCGGAGGTCCAGGCGGCGGTGGCGGCCAGGGAGGCCCGGGCGGTGGCGGCGGACGCCCATAAGACCGCAAGATCGTCCGCAGAACGTTAGGAATCACAGGCAGAAATCCCCGGTGATTGAACAACTGATGTCATGCATTTGGAGGTAACATATGGCAGAGCCATTGATTGAATTAAAAAATATCTATAAGATTTACCATATGGGTGATGAGGAGGTCCGGGCCAGCGATGGCGTCAGCCTCTCCATTGACCGGGGAGAGTTTGTGGCCATTGTCGGTAAATCCGGAAGTGGTAAATCAACCCTGATGAATATCATCGGCGCCCTGGATGTGCCGACAGAGGGCGAATATATCTTAGGCGGCGAGGACGTCAGCGAGATGAGCGACGACCAGCTTGCACAGATCCGGAATAAGATGATCGGATTTATTTTCCAGCAGTACAACCTGCTTCCTAAGCTGAATCTGTTGGAGAATGTGGAACTGCCATTGTTATATGCCGGAGTGCCTGTCCAGGAGCGCAAGGAGCGGGCCTTAAAATCGTTAGCGAAGGTTGGACTGGAGGAAAAATGGAAAAACCTGCCCAACCAGTTATCCGGCGGCCAGCAGCAGAGGGTTTCCATTGCCAGGGCACTGGCGGGAGACCCGTCCCTGATCCTGGCGGATGAGCCCACCGGCGCGCTGGATTCCAGAACCAGCCGGGAAGTATTAAATTTCTTGAGACAGTTAAACGAAGAAGGAAATACCATCGTCATGATCACCCATGATAATTCCATTGCTTTAGAGGCAAAACGGGTGGTACGGATCAAGGATGGTAAGATCAATTTTGACGGAGATGTGAAAGACTATGCTGCAATCATTCAAGCTGGCAATTAAAAGTATACGGAGCAACAAAATGCGGTCGTTTCTGACCATGCTTGGTATCATCATCGGTGTTGCCTCGGTCATTATCTTAGTAAGTCTGGTCAATGCCTATATGTCCTATATGACAGAGAGCTTTGCCAGTCTGGGAACCAATCAGATCTCTGTCAATATGATTAATCTGTCATCCCGTTCGGTATCAGTGGATGAGATGTATGAGTTTTATGAGGAGCACACGGATCTGTTTGACCATATGACTCCTATGGTATCGGTAAGTACTACCGTAAAGCATAACAGTGATACCATGTCCTCCACCAGTGTCAGCGGAGTGAGTGAAGATTACCTGGCGATCAAGGACTATGATCTGGTCCAGGGACGGAATATCCAGTATTCAGACATTACGTCCAGACAGAAGGTCTGTGTGATCGGCTATTATGTGGCCAGCGAGTTGTACGGAAGTCCGGAGAAGGCCATTGACGAGACCATCAAGATTGGCGGATATGCTTACCGGGTGGTCGGTGTGGTGGAACGTCAGGATGAGGATGATTTAGAAGATGGCGGAACCGATGATTTTGTATGGCTGCCTTATAGCTGTGCCGTTAAAATGGCCAGAAATGCCAACATCAACAACTATACCTTTACGATCATGGATCTGACTACAGCATCGGAGGCTACGGCTCTGATCGAGAATTTCCTTTATGAAACCTTTAAAGATGATGATCTTTACAATGTGACCGCCATGAGCGAGATGCTGGACTCCTTAAATTCCATGATCGCTATGGTATCTGCCGGGCTTGGCGGTATTGCAGGAATCTCCCTTCTGGTAGCCGGTGTGGGCGTTATGAATATTATGTTAGTGTCTGTCACGGAGCGTACCCGTGAGATCGGTATCCGGAAAGCCTTAGGAGCCAGAAAAAGCGTGATCTTACAGCAGTTTGTGATCGAGGCGGCAGTGCAGAGCGCCATGGGCGGTATCATCGGCATCATCATTGGAAGCATCGCGACTACAACCGTTGGAAAACTGGCTGGCTTGAATGCTACGCCAACCCCGATGGCAGTGATCGTGTCCTTCAGTGTTTCTGTTGCCATTGGCCTGTTCTTCGGCTATATGCCGGCAAGACGGGCGGCGAGCCTGAATCCGATCGATGCGCTGCGGAGCGAGTAGATTTGCATTATCATCCTTCAGGTGGTATACTCTGGAAAAAGAGGACTATCTGGAGGATTTTTTGATTATGAAAGTTGTGGATATGCATTGCGATACGATCTCGGAGATCTATGAAAGAAGAAAAAAGGGTGAAAACCTTGATTTAAGAAAGAATGGACTGCATCTGGATCTGGAAAAAATGAAGAAAGGGGATTATTTTTTACAGAATTTTGCCCTGTTTACGTCTCTTAAGAACGTTGAACGTCCTTTTGAACACACCTGTCGTCTGGCAGAGACCTTCTATGAAGAAATGGAGGCCAACAAAGACCTGATCGGCGTGGTAAAAACTTATGAAGATATTGAGGAAAACTGGAAGAAGGGGAAAATGTCTGCCCTGCTTACGATTGAAGAAGGCGGAGTTTGTCAGGGCGATCTGATGCTTTTGCGTTTCTTTTATCATCTGGGTGTCCGTATGATGACGCTGACCTGGAATTATCCCAATGAGCTGGGGTATCCGAACCGCCTGGCATCGAACAGCAGCTATTTCCCATCCGATGGAGAGGATGATGCCGTACATGGATTGACAGAAAAAGGAATCCAGTTCGTGGAGGAGATGGAGCATCTGGGTATGATCGTGGATGTTTCCCATCTGAGTGACGCCGGTTTCTGGGATGTGATTCGGTATACGAAAAAACCATTTGTTGCCAGCCATTCCAATGCCCGTGCCCTGGTTCCGGATTGTCCAAGGGATCTGACTGATGACATGATCCGTGCTTTATCGGAGCGTGGTGGTGTTGCAGGAATCAACTATTTTCCACCATTTTTAAGCGCTCAGGATCCGAAAGCAGACAGAAGTGCATATCAGAGCCGAATCTCAGATATGATCCGTCATATGAAGCATATGAAACAAGTAGGCGGCATCCAGTGCATCGGTCTGGGATCTGATTTTGATGGAATCCACGGAGATCTGGAGATGAAAGACGGTTCTGAGCTTCCAAAGCTGGAGTGGGCTATGCGGAAGGAAGGGTTCACGGAAAGTGAGATCGAGGCGGTATTTTATGGAAATGTGTTGAGAGTTTATAAAGAAGTGTTATAACTGTTCAGTAGGTCTGCGCACATGCTGCGCTGACCGTAAGAACACATAGTTACACATAAAAACAATAAAACAGCTGCGATAATCCGAGTAAGGGGAAATAATGAATCATTGATTGGCAGTAATCAGATTTAATATGCGGATTATATACGGCTGTTTTATTGTTTTATTTTTTATTGGGGTTTTGGTACAGTCCATATTGTAAATGGAATGCAAGAAAAATTCAAATACAAAAAAAATTATATAATCTATAAGAAAAATCCTATTGAAAACGCTTACAATAAACTTGGATGCTTTAACACTTTAAAATCATTGAAATTTAAAGCCATATAACGTTGACGCGACAAAAGATTTGTAGTAGAATATAGAGAAATCGTAGCTGTGAAGGGACGGAACAGTTACAAAATCTTGAAGAAAGAACAGGGAGAGTAATTATGAAGAAAACAGGAAAACTTTTATCAATGATTCTTGCAGGAACGATGGCACTGTCCATGGCTGGATGTGGCAGCAACACGGCAGAGACTACTGCGGCAGCAACAGAAGCAGCAAAAACAGAAGCAGCTTCTGAGTCCGCAGCAGAGTCCACTGCAGAGGCAGCAGGCGCAGCGAGTGATAAAACCTATAAGATAGGTATCTGCCAGCTGGTACAGCATGATGCGTTAGACGCAGCAACAAAGGGCTTTAAAGATGCCCTGACAGAAGCATTTGGTGATGCGGTCACGTTTGATGAGCAGAATGCCCAGGGTGATTCCAATACCTGTTCTACCATTATCAACAGTTTTGTATCCAATGACGTAGATCTGATCCTTGCCAATGCAACACCGGCATTACAGGCAGCACAGGCCGGAACCAATGAGATCCCGATCCTGGGTACTTCCGTTACTGAGTATGGCGTGGCATTAGGAATCGATGGATTTGATGGTACCGTAGGCGGCAATATTTCCGGTACTTCCGATCTGGCTCCACTGGATGAGCAGGCAGCGATGTTACATGAGCTGTTCCCGGATGCAAAGAACGTAGGATTGTTATATTGCTCCGCAGAGCCAAACTCCCAGTATCAGGTAGATACCGTGAAGGCAGCTCTGGAAGAGCTTGGATATACCTGCGAGTACTATGCGTTCTCTGATTCCAACGATCTGTCTACCATCGCAACCAAGGCAGCTTCTGAGAGCGATGTACTTTATGCTCCGACCGATAACACAGCAGCTTCCAACACGGAGATCATCAACAACATCTGCCAGCCTGCAGGCATTCCGGTGATCGCAGGCGAAGAGGGTATCTGCTCCGGATGCGGTGTAGCAACTCTTTCCATCAGCTACTACGATTTAGGTGTGGCAACCGGTAAGATGGCAGTAAAGATCTTAAACGGAGAGTCTAACATTTCTGAGATGCCGATCGAGTATGCACCACAGTTCACAAAGAAATATAACCCAACGATCTGTGAAGCATTAGGAATCGAGGTTCCATCCGATTATGTAGCAATCGGCGAATAGTCATCATACAAAAGCAATACAAGACAGCGTGAATAGAAGCAGCGGAAGGGAAAAAGCCTTTCGCTGCCTTTTCGCTAAAAAGAGTGCTGCTGCTTGGCGGCATTACCACAAAAGGATGAGGTGAAAAAGATGAATATTATGAGTTTGGTGAATGCTTTGCCGGGAGCGGCGGCGCAGGGCCTGATCTGGGGAATCATGGCAATCGGAGTTTACATTACTTACCGGATCCTGGATTTTGCGGATCTGACTGTGGACGGTTCTTTATGTACCGGCGGCGCAGTCTGCATTATGCTGATGTTGAAGGGGTGCAACGTCTGGGCAGCTATGGCCGGTGCCCTGGTTGCGGGTATGTTAGCTGGTTTTGTGACTGGATTTTTCCATACATTCATGGGAATTCCGGCAATTTTATCTGGTATTTTAACACAACTTGGTCTGTGGTCCGTGAACTTGAAGATTATGGGAAAGGCGAATCAGGCCATCAATGTAGACAAATACAAGCTTTTGGTGTCTCTGCGTTTTATTAAGAACGTCCCTTTTTATAAAAATACGATCCTTCTGGTGGCAGTGATCATCGTAGTGCTGATCGCAGTTCTGTACTGGTTCTTTGGAACTGAGATGGGATGCTCCCTGCGTGCTACCGGATGCAATGACAAAATGGCAAGAGCACAGGGAATCAACACCGATTTCAGCCGTGTTCTTGGTCTGATGGTATCCAATGGTCTTGTAGGACTTTCTGGTGCACTGCTTGCCCAGTACCAGGGCTTTGCCGATATCAACATGGGCCGCGGTGCCATCGTTATTGGTCTGGCTGCAGTAATCATCGGAGAGGCGATCTTCGGCAAGATCTTCCATAACTTTGCACTTCTGTTATTCAGTGTCAGCCTTGGTTCCATCGTTTACTATCTGGTTTTACAGGTAGTGATCTGGATGGGTATCGATACCGATTTATTAAAACTCCTTTCCGCAGTGGTAGTTGCCATTTTCTTAGCAATTCCGGTATGGAAAGCAAGATATTTTACAAAACCTGTGAAAAAAGGAGGAAAAAACTAATGCTGCAGATCAAAGAAATATCCAAGACCTTTAATCCAGGAACGGTGAATGAGAAAAAAGCGCTTCGTTCCCTGAGCCTGACGCTGGCAGATGGGGATTTTGTAACCGTGATCGGTGGAAATGGAGCTGGCAAGTCAACACTTTTAAATGCCATTGCAGGAACCTGGTTTGTGGATGAGGGAAAGATCCTTCTGGATGATAAAGATGTTACCGGACTTCCGGAATATAAGCGTGCCAAATTCCTGGGTCGTGTGTTCCAGGACCCAATGAATGGAACAGCTGCCACCATGGAGATTGAAGAGAACCTGGCGCTGGCATTCCGCAGAGGCGACAAGCGTACCTTGAGGATCGGAATCACCCAGGCAGAGCGGAAGATGTACCGGGAAGTCCTTGCAAGACTGGGGCTTGGTCTGGAAAACCGTATGACCTCCAAGGTAGGACTGCTTTCGGGTGGACAGAGACAGGCACTGACCCTTCTGATGGCTACCTTAAAGAAACCAAAGGTATTGCTTTTGGATGAGCATACCGCAGCTCTGGATCCGAAAACTGCGGCAAAAGTCCTGGATACGACAGAAGCAATCGTCAATGAAAACCATTTGACCACTCTGATGATCACTCATAACATGAGAGATGCCATTCAGATCGGCAACCGCCTGATCATGATGAACAATGGTCAGATCATCTACGATGTGGCAGGAGAGGAAAAGAAGAAACTGACGGTAGAGGATCTGCTTCGTAAATTTGCGGAGGCCAGTGGTGAAGAATTTGCCAATGACCGAATGATGCTGGCAAAATAGTCTGTTCAACAGGTATTGGAACTGTCATTTCGATAAGGTAGAAATGACAGTTCTTTTTTGGGCTAATGAAAATGCTGTGATGATTCTTTTCATGGGATCAGGATTTCTGGTTGCGGGATGGAAAATCCTGCGATAGAATGAAACATGTCTGATTTCGAAATTGGAACAAGGGAGAATGGGACAAAAATCTATGACAATAGCTGTTGCAGTCACCTTAAGCCAGAGCACCTTTGCCATGACAGGCTTAAATGGTGGGCTTATGATCCAGTGGAATCTGGTGCTGGTGGCGGCGATTCTGGGATTTTTCATCGGATAGGAGGAGAGAGTATGAATTTTAACAATCTGTTCAATATGCAGGGCATGCTATTCGCTGTGATGCTTTTGGGGCTGTTTTTGAGAAAAAAAGGGATGATCACCGATGAGGGAAAAGCCCTTTTAACGGATCTGGTCATTGATGTGACATTGCCGGCCAGTATTTTAAAGGCATTCCAGATTGAATTTTCCATGGATATTTTAAAAAGCTGCATTGTGATCTTTATTCTGGCTATTGTGATCCAGATTTTTTCCTGGGCGGTTGGATTTGTGCTGTATCCGGGCTTTGACCCGAAGCATAAGAAAGTGCTTCAGTATGCTACCATCTGTTCTAATGCAGGAATCCTGGGAAATCCGATCGCAGAAGGAATCTTCGGTTCCATGGGACTTTTGTATGCATCTGTTTATCTGATCCCGCAGAGGACATTTATGTGGTCCCTGGGACTGACTTATTTTACCGAATGTCCAGATAAAAAGACTCTGGCGAAAAAGGTACTGACCCATCCGTGTATTCTGGCAGTGTTTTTCGGATTTATCCTGCTGATCACTCAGGTACAGCTTCCAGGCGTGGTCAACCAGACGATCAAAACACTGGCCAATGCCAACACGGCTACCTGTATGATCCTGATCGGCTCGATTCTGGCCGGTGTACCCTTCAAAAGCCTGGCTGGGAAAGATACGCTGTACTATTCCTTTGTCCGTCTGATCCTGATGCCGCTTCTGATCTGGGGCGGTTGCCGCCTGGCCGGGATTGACAGCCTGGTGACCAACATTTCCGTGGTATTAGCAGGAATGCCTGCGGCAAGCGTTACTGCGATCCTGGCAGAAAAATATGATTCTGACGCGGAGTTTGCCACCCGCTGCGTGGTCCTTTCCACTCTGCTTTCCGTTGTGACGGTGCCGCTGCTATGTATCTTTTTAACTGCGTTTACGGCGTAAGAATTTCGTCAGAAGTTGTCAGAAAACTGTAGAACATGCTAAGGGATTGGTAAAGTCTTATTTTCCATATTTTGCTATAATAAATCCATAAAGAACTTCAGAAATGAAGAAAGGAGCAGATATGATGAAAATGATGACATTCTTACGGACTTCCCTTTTACTGGTAATAGCAGTTGTATTCTGCTCCGGTTTTGCGTTGATCGGAAAAGGATATCAGGTATACAAAGAAGCAGAAAGCCGGATCGGCCTTTCAGAAAAGGTACAGGAGATCCGGTCGAAAGATACCTTCACCTCCATCGAAGATCTTCCGGAAACTTATGTGAATGCGGTGGTGGCAGTGGAGGACAAGCGGTTCTTTAGACATCCGGGAATCGATTTTCTGGCAGTAGGACGGGCGCTGCTCCATGACATCCAGGCAGGCAGATATGTGGAGGGCGGAAGCACCATCACCCAGCAGCTGGCGAAGAATCTGTATTTCAGTCAGGAAAAGCAGCTGACCAGAAAGATCGCGGAAGTGTTTGTGGCACTGGATCTGGAGAGAAGCTATAGCAAGGAGGAGATTTTTGAGCTTTATGTCAACAGTATCTATTTTGGTGACGGCTACTATGGAATCGGCAGCGCAAGCATGGGATATTTTGAACTGGAACCGTCCAAGATGAGCGATTACGAAAGTACCCTGTTAGCAGGTGTTCCAAACGCACCGTCCAGATACGCTCCAAGCAAATATTTAGACCGGGCAGAGAAACGTCAGCTTCAGGTGCTTCGCAGAATGGAAGCCTGTGGGTATTATTCCAGAGAAGAGGCGGAGACAGTGGCAGAGACTGCGGCGCTGGCATTTGCAAACTGATCAGTACCGGCGGGCGCTTATGAATAAAAGAAATGAATGAATCACAAAAGAAAATCCAGAATGGCAGGGACATAAGATGTCTAAACCATTCTGGATTTTTTATTTCATAAGAAAGTGTATCCTGTGAAACCTTATACGTCTGGTCAGGTGGGTGGCACCAGATGATATCTGAAAAATTATGGGTCAACTGTGCAAAAACGGCGTCTCCACCGCCGTCATAATGCTGATGAGGTCACGCATGTATTTGGTCAGATACAGGTCTTTCCGGTGGCATAAGTAGAAGCTTCTGCGGTTTTCGATTCCCTTGATGGGATAGACATTGGCAAATTCATACATATCCGGTGACATCTCAATATAGTTGATGGGGCAGATCATCACCGCATCGCAGGCAATGGCGGTGCGTTTTCCTACCTCAATACTGATGGTTTCCAGCAGGATCTCCGGGTGAATATCATAAGTAGTAAATAACCGGTCCTGGGTGTTGCGGACACTGTGTCCGTGTTTGCTGCAGACAAATTTTTCGTTTTTGGCTTCACGGATATCGATCTGGGTTCCGGATGGAATCCGTCTGGCAATATCAGATTTTTTACTGGTCAACAGGACCAGCTCTTCATCTTCTATTAAAATGTAATTCAGTTCGTCATGTTTGGGATAGGTGGTCATACATCCAAGATCCACAGCACCTTCCAGAACCAGATTCTCCGTGGTGGCAGAACCATGCTCGAAGAGCTCCAGATTCACATGAGGATATAATTTTTTGAATTTTGGAAGCATATACGGGATGACCTGCATAGCTCTCTGGACAGGAATTCCAAAACGAATGGTACCATGCTCCTCCTCATTGATCTCCTGGATCTCGCGAGCTAAGTTCTGGTTGATGGTTAAGATCTGCTTGGCTGCCTCGATATATTTTTCTCCGGCAAACGTGAGGGTGATGGGGTCTGTGTTACGGTTAAAAATCGGCGCCCCAAGATTGTTTTCCACCAGCTTGATCATCTGGCTCAGGGAAGGTTGTGAAACATATAGTTTTTTTGCTGCATTGGTAATACTGCCTTCCTGCAGGACGGTCAGCATATATTGTGCGTGTTTCGTGTTCATATGGTTACCCCCATCGAATATTTGAGATTCCAGGTCACACGGACGTTCGGATTGAAATTATCATAGCACAATTCACCGTTTGAATCAATGAAAGAACTTCGACATTATAGGTTTTTTATTATGCAAAATATAAGAGTATTTGTATTTGTCTAATGTCTGTGTACGTGATAAAATGCAACTCAGAAAAATGAATGAGAAAAATTCATTTTATATGAACAAAAAGTAACAATATATCTAAAATCTCAGGAGGAAGAGACATGGAAATCAAGAAATCCGCTATGGCGGGCACTCTGGAATCCAGCGATGCCCAGGTAACTGTTGAGCCTGGTAACGGAAGTGTTGAACTGACCATCGAGAGCAGTGTCATTCATCAGTTCGGCAGACAGATCAAAGCAACGGTATTAGAAACCTTAAAACGTCTGGAGGTAACTGACGCAAAGGTAACCGTTGTAGACAAGGGCGCTTTAGACTGTACATTAAAGGCAAGAGTTGAGTGCGCAGTTTACCGTTCTAATGACGTGACTGAGAATCTTCCATGGGGAGGTGTGATTAAATAATGAGCCATCCAAATAAGAAAAGATTAAGACGTTCCATGATGTTTTTAAACTGCCAGAAACCAGGTCTGATCAAGGATCCATATATCTACAAGCCAGATTCCATCATGTTAGACCTTGAGGACGCAGTTGCTGAGAACCAGAAAGACGCAGCAAGATATTCCTTATATCATGCATTACAGGAGATCGATTACAGAGGCGTTGAGCGGGTTGTCCGTATCAATGGTCTGGACACTCCACACTGGAAAGAAGATATCCGTGTCTGTGTAGCAGGTGGCGCTGATACCATCCGTATCGCAAAAACTGAGAGTGCACAGGATGTACATACCGTAGAAGAGCATGTACTGGCAGCAGAGAGAGAGTTTGGCAGACCAGAAGGCTCTACTCTGTTGATGGCAGCTCTGGAATCCTGTAAGGGTGTCTTAAACGCATTAGAGGTCTGCAAGTCTTCTGACCGTCTGATCGGTATCGCACTTTCCGGTGGTGACTACACCAAGGATCTGCAGACTGTGATCACAGGTACCGGCGTTGAGTTACAGGGCGCAAGACAGCAGATGATCATCGCAGCAAGAGCAGCTGGTGTACAGTGCTGGGATACCGTATTTACGAATCTGGATGCAATGGATGTATTTGAAAAAGAAGTACAGATGATCAAGATGATGGGCTTTGATGGTAAATCCTTAGTAAACCCAAGACAGATCGACATCGTACATAAAGTCTTCACACCAACCCAGAAGGAGATCATTTTCGCTGAGAAAGTGGTTCGTGAGATCGATGAAAAGAAAGCTCAGGGTATCGGCGTATTTACCGTTGATGGCAAGATGATCGATATTGCATTCTATGACGGAGCAAAGAGAACCATCGCACTTGCCAAGGCATCTGGCGTATATGAGGGGGATTTGTAAGATGATTAATGCAGTTGGAAGAGATATACCACAGGAAGTAATCGACGCAACCGGCAAAAAGGTATTTGAGGGCGTCTATGCTTACGATAATTATGAATACAAAAAAGCTGCACCAACCGTTCACACAGTATGTGATCCAAAACGCAGCAAGATGGTTGAGAATATCCATGACGCATTGGTAAAATGCGGCATCAAAGACGGTATGACCATTTCCTTCCATCATCATTTCCGCGAGGGAGATTACATCGTAAACATGGTAATGGAAGAGATCCACAACATGGGTATCAAGGATATTACCATCTGTGCAAGCTCCTTAGGAAAGGCTCATGATCCGATCGTTCCTTATATCGAGGACGGCACCATCGTAGGAATCCAGTCTTCTGGTGTACGTGGCAAGATCGGTGAGGCGATTTCTACCGGTAAATTAAGAGACTTGGCGATCATGCGTTCCCACGGCGGACGTGTGCGTGCAGTAGAGTCCGGCGAGGTACATATCGATATCGCATTTATCGGTGCACCTACCTGTGATGAGTACGGCAACATGAGAGCAAACGGCGGAAAGAGCGACTGCGGCGTATTATCCTATGCAATGGTAGACGCTGAGTATGCTGACAAGGTAGTTGCGATCACAGACTGCTTAGTACCATTCCCGAACGTTCCGGCAAGCATTTCTATGGTTCACGTAGATTATGTATGTGTTGTTGACGAGATCGGCAATCCGGCGAAAATCGCAACTGGCGCTGCAAAGCCAACCACAGATGTTCGTAAGATCATGATGGCTGACTACTGTACCCAGTTTGTAATCAATACTCCATATTTCAAAGAGGGCTTTTCTTATCAGACTGGTGTCGGCGGCGCATCCATCGCTTCCACCATTTCTCTGGGCAAGATCATGGAAGAGAGAGGAATCCACATGGGCTTAGGCCTTGGCGGTATCACCACTCCTATGTGCAACCTGTTAGAGAAAGGTCTGGTTAAGACTTTAGTTGATACACAGGATTTTGATATGGGCGCAATCGAGTCCATCAAGAAGAATCCAAACCACATCGAGATCTCTGCATCCGAGTACGCAAACCCATTCAACAAGGGCGCTTATGTCAATAAGCTGGACTTCGTGATCTTAGCTGCTCTGGAGGTTGATGTGAACTTTAACTGTAACGTGGTCGTAGGTTCTGATGGTATGATCACTGGCGCTCAGGGTGGACATCCTGACACAGCAGCTGGTGCAAAATGTACTATCGTGATTGCTCCGCTGTTACAGGGACGTATTCCTGCAATCTGTACCAACGTTACTACCGTTACCACACCTGGCGACAGCGTAGACGTTGTCATCACAGATTACGGTATTGCCATCAACCCGAAGAGACAGGATCTGATCGAGTGCATGAAGGATGTAAAGCTTCCATTCTGCACCATCGAAGAGCTGCGTGATAAGGCTTACTCCATCGTAGGCGAGCCTGATCCGGTACAGTTCGGCGACAGAGTTGTTGGTATCATCGAGGGTCGTGACGGTACCATCATGGACGTAGTAAGAGAAATTAAGAATTACGAGTTTAAAGACTGATCGGTTTTACGATATTTACCGGGCGAATTGGGAAGCGCCGGGTCAATATACAAGGCAGCTGTGAAAGGAAGCAGCTGCGGACAAACTAAGGGGTGGGGACCTCTTGTTTGACAATACAATCTTATATTGGAGGTAAAGTATGTCAGAAGTATTAGTAGGTATTCTGGGTTTTCTCTGCATCGTAGCCATCGTAGTTACCCTGTTTAAGAGTAAAACCATGCCAAGTATGGCATTCATCATTTTCCCGTCCATCCTTGCACTGATCCTGATCGCTGGTGGATACTACAGCATCGATGAGGTCGGTAAACTGATCAAGGGTGGTTTCGGTAGTACAGGTTCAACAGCAGCGCTGTTCGTATTCTCCGTACTGTTCTTCGGTATCATGACCGATGCCGGAATGTTTGATGTGATTATCAACAAGTTAATGAAGTTTGTAGGCGACAATGTCATCGGCGTAACTGTTATGACAGCGATCATCGCTCTGATCGGACATCTGGACGGAGGCGGCGCTTCCACATTCCTGATCGTTGTTCCGGCAATGCTCCCTGTTTACAAGAAGATGCATATGCGTCCAACCACTTTGTTAAGAGTTGCCGTTCTGGCAATGGGTGTATTAAACCTGATGCCATGGGCAGGTCCTACCATGAGAGCTGCTTCCGTACTGGGTATTGAAGCAGGCCAGTTATGGGGAAAACTGATCCCGGTTCAGGTTTTTGGTATTGTTCTGTGTCTGGCACATGCTGTTTTAGCAGGTGTTCAGGAGAAGAAAAGAGGCGCTGGTCTTCATGGCAAGCTTGCTGAAGCAGCTGGCGCAGTTGATGCAGCAGAAGAGGAACAGCATCAGAAGGATGAAAATGAATATGCAAGACCAAAGCTGTTTGTATTTAATATCTGCTTAACCATCGCGGTGATTGCTATGCTGGTTTGGGACAAATTCCCAAGCTACTTCCCATTCATGCTTGGCGTTGCAGCAGCTCTGTTAGTAAACTACACACCAATCAAGCTTCAGAAGAAGATGATCAACCGTCACGCAGGCCCAGCTCTGATGATGTGCTCCACTCTGATGGGTGCAGCAGTCCTGATGGGTATCCTGGTATACGGCTTCAACGCAAATGGCGCTGCAGCAATCGCAAAACCAGGTGTCGAGATGGCAAAAACTTCTGTAGTAACCAACATGGCACAGATCATTTCTATGGTTATGCCAGCAGCTTTAGGACAGCATCTGCCACTGGTAATCGGTATCCTTTCTGTACCGTTAGCACTGTGCTTCGATACTGACTCCTACTTCTATGGTATGCTTCCAGTTATGATCGCGATCGGCGCTTCCTTCGGTGTAGAAGCTTACCCAATCGCAATCGCTATGGTTGTCTGCCGTAACTGTGCAACCTTCATCAGCCCGATGGTACCTGCTACACTGCTTGGTATCGGTCTGGCAGATGTGGATATCAAAGACCATATCAAATGTTCTTTCGGATATGTATGGGGCTTCTCCATTATCTGTATGATCTTTGCTGCAATCATCGGTCTTCTGCCATTCTAATTTCATAGTCATAACAAAGCCTGAGGTTTTCGGACCTTGGGCTTTTTTTATAATTTTTTAATAGGATCGACAAAATTCCAGCCGGGCTTTCCATTGCCAGTATGCCAAAACTGTGATATACTAAATTGATATGATATCAGGGTCAAAAAGTCAGAAGGTTGACGTGGGCTTGCCTGCAGGAAAACTTTTGACCTTGTGCCCCAAACAACCAGGCCAGAGATCTTTTAAGTGTGCATAAGGAGTGTATTTATGCTGAATGAAGACAAGATAAAGCTGATGACCAGTATTTCCATGTTGGAGAAAAAAGAGGGAAAGTATCTTTTTCCTGTGAGACAGTATTTTCGTAGTGACTACATCGGAAAGAATCTCCTGAAAGCCCTGATCGGCTATACGTTCTGCTGGATTCTGGGAGGTACCCTCGTATTGTTGTACCGGGCAGAAGACCTGTTTTCCATATTGGATTTTGAGCAGATAAAGGGAGGTGCGCTTTGGGCGGCAGCTGCCTATATTCTGGGTCTGGTGCTGTACCTGATCATTGCGTATGTGGTCTATGCAGGACGTTATGAGCATGGAGTCCGTGGAATGAAGGTATATATATCGAAGTTAAAACGTCTGGATAAGCGGTACGAGTTTCAGAACCGGACGAAAGAAATGGGCAGGAGGTAACCGACCATGATCGCGCTTTTGGTGTTAAAGGAAAAATTGAAACAGTTTTACAGCAAATACAGTATCTATGTGACACTGGCGGTGAAGTTTCTGCTTGGATGTCTGACCTTTGCCCTGATTAGTGGTAATATTGGCTTCATGGCAAAATTAAACAATCCGGTGATCCTGATAGGCCTGGCAGTGGTGTGTGCGTTCCTTCCATATGGAGTGATCGTATGTCTGGCTGCAGCAGTGGTGCTTGCCCATTTGAGCAGTGTGTCATTGGAACTGACCCTGATTCTGGCGGTATGTTTCCTGATCATCGCGATTTTGTATTATGGATTTCAGCCTGGGGACAGTTGTCTGCTGCTGCTGACTCCGATTTTTTATCATTTCAAGATCCCATATGCCATTCCGCTTCTGGTTGGACTTTCCGGAAAACCGGTGTCTGCGGTTCCGGTGGGCTGTGGAACATTTGTATATTATACCCTTCTGTATGTAAAGCAGAATGCAGGGATTTTGACAAATGACGCATCCATGGACATTACCCAGAAGTATGTGCAGATCATGAAGAGTCTGATGTTTAACCGTCTGATGCTGGCGATGATCGCAGCATCCCTGGTCAGTGTGATCGTCGTTTATCTGATCCGGCGTCTGTCTGTGGATTATGCCTGGATCATTGCGATCGTGGCAGGTGCGGTGGCTCAGTTAGCGGTCGTGTTTATCGGTGATTTTGTCTTTGATGTATCTGTGCCGATCCTCCAGCTTCTGATCGGAACGCTGGTTTCCATGGCCATTGCGGGGATTTACAATTTTATGATTTTTTCGGTGGATTACACCAGAACTGAATATACACAGTTTGAAGATGACGATTATTATTATTATGTAAAAGCAGTTCCGAAGATGAATATTGCCGCACCAGATGTGAAGGTGCAGAAGATCAACAGCACCAAAACGCGGCGTCCGGCAGTAAAAGAAGAAAACAGATGAAACGAAGATAAAAGATAGAAGATTAGGGAGGTGAGGACATGTCAGATTTTCTGGGTACATTGTATGCGTGGATTTCTTTTGTACCGAAGATCACCAAAACCAATGTATTGGAGATCGTGATACTTGCGTTTGTGATCTATGAGATCATGGTATGGATCAAGAATACCAGGGCATGGACTCTGTTAAAAGGAATTGTGGTGATCCTGGTATTTGCAGTGATGGCATGGATCTTAAAATTATATACAATCTTGTGGATTCTGGAAAAGACGGCGCTGATCGCTACGACAGCTATCGTGATCATTTTCCAGCCGGAATTGCGAAAAGCACTGGAGCAGCTGGGAAGCAAGAACCTGATTTCCGGTATTTTTTCCTTTGAAGGGAATCGCCCGAGTGACAGCGCTTTTACAGAGAAAACCATCAGTGAGCTGGTCCGCGCCTCTGTGGAATTAGCAAAAGCAAAGACAGGTGCTCTGATGGTGATCGAGAGAGAAGTGTCCCTGAAAGATATTGAGAGGACGGGAATCGAGATCGATGGTGTGGTGACAAGCCAGCTTCTGATCAATATTTTTGAGCATAACACGCCCCTTCACGATGGCGCCGTTGTGATTCGCGGCAACCGTGTTGTGGCAGCCACCTGCTATCTTCCTTTATCAGATAATACCAGCATCAGCAAGGATCTGGGAACCAGGCACCGTGCTGCAGTTGGCGTCAGTGAAGTGACAGACAGTCTGACCATCGTCGTATCGGAGGAGACCGGAAGGATCTCTCTGGCGGAGAATGGCAGGCTGACAAGGATCGTAGATGCGGATACTTTAAGCAGGGCGTTATCCAGAGATGCCGCTTCGGAGGAGCAGGGCAACAGGTTCAGAATTTGGAAGGGAAGGCTGAAGAATGAAAGAAAGGCTGACAAATAATCTTGGACTGAAGATCCTGTCTGTGGTCATTGCGGTATTTATGTGGCTGATCATGGTGAATGTGTCCAACCCACTGGTTTCTGACAGCCAGGAGGTCACCGTGGATATGATCAATGCAGAGGTGTTAGAGAAATCCAATCTGACCTATGAGATTATAGGTAAAAAGACAGTGACCATCAGTTATGAAGTCCGGATCAGAGACCGGTATAAGATCTCGGCCAGCGATTTTTATGTATATGCGGATCTGGCGGAGATGTATGATGTGACGGGATCTGTTCCGGTGAAAATCGAGGTCAACGACCGGAATGTGAAAGCGATGATCGAGGGAACTCCGGTGGCAAAACCAGGAGTAGTCCGTGTGGAGACCGAACCGCTTCAGAAAAAGCGCTTTTATCTGACAGTGAATACCATTGGACAGGAAGAAGAGGGATATGTAACTGGTGATGTGGCTCTGAATCCAGAGTATGTATATGTAACAGGCGCGGAGTCTGTCATTGGACAGATCAGCTCCGTTGGTGTAGAATTGAATGTGGAAGGTGCAAATTCCGATATGGAAGGAACAACTCCGGTTTATTTCTATGATGCCAACGGTAATAAGTTAAATCTGGCCGGAGAACAGGCAGAGCTGAATCTGACAGAAGTGAATTATTCGATGACAGTTCTGAAAGTGAAGAATCTGGCACTGGATTTCCAGGTAGATGGAAAAGTAGCAGATGGATATCGGTTTACCGGTGTGGAGTGCAGTAAGAAGAGCGTTGATGTGGAGGGATTAAAATCTGCGCTGGCATCCATGAGTACGCTGACGATTCCAAAAGAATATTTAAGTATTGATGGAGCTACTTCTGATGTACAGGTTGATGTCGATCTGAAGGAACTGCTTCCTGATAATATCACCATTGCAGGTGATACGGACTCAGTAGTTCATGTGACGCTAAAGGTGGAGCAGCTGAAGAAACGGACGATTTCTTATAATGTCCTGAATGTGAAATTCGAGGGAGAACGGGAAAATTATTCCTATTCCTTCGATGCGGATCATGTGATGCTGGAGATCCAGGGGCTGGAAGAGGATCTGGACCGTCTGCAGGCGAATGACATTGAACTGAGTCTGGATGTCACGGAATTAGGACCAGGTGATCATCAGGCTGGATTTGATATTCAGCTGGATGATGGTTATGAGCTGGTGAAATATGATCCGATCACTGTTCATGTGGTGGATAAAATGGCAGATAGTGCTGATCATACAGAGTCTTCAGGAGAAACACAGGCAGAAGGCAGAAACGAGCAGTAAAAATACGGAATCGTAAAAAGGCAAATCAGAAGATTGAGAGGACAGCATATGGTAAAAGCCAACGTAGAGATCAGGAATCTGACGGGTCTTCATTTAAGACCCGCCGGGGTTCTTTGCAATAAAGCAATTCAATTTAAATCAAAGATCCATTTTCAGGTGCGGGATACTACCGCTAATGCAAAAAGCGTGCTGAGCGTGCTGGGAGCCTGCGTGAAATGTGGAGATGAGATTACATTCATCTGTGAGGGAGAGGATGAAAAAGAGGCCCTGGATTCCATGATCAAGGTCGTTTCAGACGGCCTGGGAGAGTAGTACCAAGTTCATTTATCTTATGTAAGGAGGAGAAAGCATTATGTTTAAGGGAACAAATGCATCCGCAGGAATTGGCATTGGTAAAGCAGCCATCATTAAAGAAAACGAGCTGGTGATCCGTCCAGAGAAGGTTATCGATGGAGCAGCTGAGGTAGAGCGTTTTAAGGGAGCGCTGGCTGAGACGATTGCACAGACGGAGACGTTGGCGGCAGATCTGGCAACAAGAGTAGGAGAGAAAGAGGCAGAGATCATGCAGGGACACCTGATGCTGTTAAATGACCCGATGCTGACCAATGAGATTGAGAGTGCGATCACTGGAGATAATGTATGCAGTGAATTCGCTATTGAGACTGTCTGCACGATGTACGCAGATGTGTTCGCATCCATGGATGACGAGCTGATGCAGCAGAGAGCCACAGATATGAGGGATATTAAGGTAAGACTCCAGCAGGTTCTGCAGGGAGTAAAGCCTGTTGATATTGCAGCGCTTCCGGAAGGCAGCGTGATCGTAGCAAAAGACTTGACACCATCTATGACCGCAGGGATCAATCCGGCAAACGTTGCAGGTATCGTAACTGAGATGGGCGGAAGAACCTCCCACAGCGCAATTCTGGCGCGTGCCCTGGAGATTCCGGCAGTTGTTGCTGTTCCTGGTATCCTGGGACAGGTTGAGGATGGTGCTGAGATGATCGTTGACGGCAGTGAAGGCGTGGTTCTGGCAGCTCCTTCTGAAGAGGAAAAAGCAGAGTACACCGCAAAGAGAGACCAGTTCCTGAAAGAAAAGAAGGAATTAGAGCAGTATATCGGAAAACCAACCGTAACCAGGGACGGTGTGAAGATCGAGCTGGTTGCTAATATTGGCAATCCGGATGACGTAGAGAAGGTACTTCAGTATGACGGTGAGGGCGTAGGTCTGTTTCGTACCGAGTTCTTATTCATGGATCGTACTGCAATGCCGACTGAGGAAGAACAGTTTGAGGCATATAAGAAAGTAGCGATTGCCCTGAATGGCAGGCCAGTGATCATCCGTACTCTGGATATCGGTGGTGATAAAGAGATCCCATACATGGGCTTACAAAAGGACGAGAACCCATTTTTAGGCTATCGTGCGATCCGTTTCTGCCTGGACCGCAAAGATGATGTGTATCGTCCGCAGCTGCGCGCATTGCTTCGTGCCAGCGCATTTGGCCAGATCAAGATCATGATCCCGATGGTAACCTGCATCGAGGAGATCCGTGAGGCAAAGGCATTGATCGAGGAGATCAAGAAAGAACTGGACGAGAAGGGGATTGCTTACAACAAGGAGATCAAGGTTGGTATCATGGTAGAGACTGCGGCTGCATCTCTGATGGCAGATGTATTTGCCAAAGAGGTTGATTTCTTCAGTATCGGAACCAACGATCTGACCCAGTACACCATGTCTGTTGACCGTGGCAATGAGAAGGTATCTTATCTGTATTCCACCTTCAACCCTGCAGTATTAAGAAGCATCCGCAATATTATTAAGTGTGGCCGTGAGGCAGGCATTATGGTTGGTATGTGCGGCGAGGCAGCAAGTGATCCGATGATGATCCCGCTTCTGCTGGCATTTGGCTTAAATGAGTTCAGTATGAGTTCATCTGCTATTTTAAAGGCAAGAAAGATGATCACCGGATACAGTGAAGCAGAGCTTCAGGCAGTTGCCGATAAGGCTATGAGCTTTGTCAGCGCAAAAGAGATTGAGAATTTCATGAGGGATTTCATCAATCAGTAAATTTAAGTTATAAAATGATAACGGTTCTGCCGGAGGATGGGGGGAATCTGTTATATCAATAAAGGATAGGACGTATGATAGTTTATCTGATCTGTTATGCGGCCAGCTGGATATCTGCCCGCTTCGGACTGTATTATCTGTCTGGAGCGGCGCTTTTCCTGGCGGCCGGATATCTCTATGTTTATGATTACCGTAGATCCGGGAATCTGATCCATTTGCGGGGACTGTTTTCCTGCTTCTGGGTTGGAGGTCAGGGGGCTGCCTGTCTGAAGCTTTCAAAACTTCAGACAGACTGGGCGATTCAGACCTGGATCTGTTTTTTCCTTGCCCTTGTGGGCTTTTGGATCACATTCGAGGTCTTAGACCGGTTGATGGGAGGAAATGAGCGGTTCACCATGAACAGATACAGGCAGAGAAGTACCGTGCGTCCTCTTTTTTTCTGTATTGTAGGGCTGACGGTTATTTCAGCAGCAGCCTTTGTGACAGAGGCGGCGGTGTTGGGATTTATCCCGGTCCTGGTACGTGGCGTTCCCCATGCCTATTCCGCGTTTCATATGACAGGACTTCATTATGTGACGGTGTCCTGTGTGCTGATACCGGCTATGACGGTACTGTATTTTGAACAGGGAGGCAGCCGGAGCGGCAGGAAAAATGGACTGATCGTGCTTTGTACCCTGGTTTCCATTGCCATTCCGATCCTGTGTGTATCCAGGTTCCAATTGGTATTTGCGGTGATTCTGGCGGTATTTACGTTCTGCGCCAGCCAGAAGAACGTGTCTCCGTGGCTGTTTGTGGCGGCTGTGGTGGCGTTGATCCCATGCTATGTGCTTCTGACAGTTGCCAGAAGCCATGATGTGACTTATTTAAATGGAATATTCGAGATGAAGAACAGCCGTATGCCGATCTTTGTCTCTCAGCCATATATTTATATTGCCAATAATTATGAGAATTTCGACTGTCTGGTGAAGGCTCTGCCCGCGCATACCTGGGGAATCCGGATGCTGTTTCCGGTATGGGCTCTGACAGGACTGAAATTTCTCTATCCGTATCTGGTCAGCTTCCCGATTTATGTGGATAAGACGGAACTGACTACAGTGACCCTGATCTATGATGCCTATTATGATTTCGGTATCATCGGAGTATTGGTATTTGCCTGTATTCTTGGGGCAGTGTGCTTTTTCCTTGTGGAAAAGCTGCGTGAGATGAAAAATCCCATGGGGTATCTGTTCTATGGGCAGATGGCTATTTATATGATGCTATCTTTTTTTACCACCTGGTTCAGCAATCCGACCACCTGGTTTTATTTTCTGGTGACAGCAGTTTTAACGTTTTATTGTTCTGTTAGCAGGCGTTAACGGAATCAAAAAAATGTGAGTATACTTCCTGGGCGTTAGTCTTAAGCCAAGCTGTTTTTGCAGGGCGGATAAGAAATGGCGTATGGGATAATATAAAGGAGTGGATAAAGATGATATCTGAGAGAATGAAACCGTTAGTAATGAATAATTCTGCGATCCGTACCATGTTTGAGGAAGGCAACCGTTTAGCTAAGATTTATGGAAGAGACAAGGTTTTTGATTTCAGTCTTGGTAATCCGAATGTTCCAGCGCCGGAGGCGGTAAATCAGGCCATCATGGATGTGATCACGGAGGAAGATTCCAATATGGTTCATGGTTACATGAGCAATGCCGGATATGAGGATGTACGGGAGACTGTGGCTCAGTCACTGAATGAGAGATTCGGCACTTCTTTTACTGCCGGTAATATCTTAATGACCGTAGGTGCAGCCAGTGGACTGAATGTGATTTTAAAGACGCTCTTAAATCCTGGTGACCAGGTGATCACCTTTGCACCGTATTTCCTGGAATATGGTGGATATGTACGCAATTATGATGGAGAGCTGGTGGTAATCTCTCCGAATACGGAGACTTTCCAGCCAAACTTAAAGGAATTTGAGGAGAAGATCAACGAAAAGACAAAGGCGGTGATCATCAATACGCCAAATAATCCATCCGGTGTGGTATATTCCAGAGAAACTCTGGAAAACATATCCGATATCCTGGAGAAAAAACAGAAGGAATTTGGAACCAGCATCGTTCTGATCTCGGATGAGCCTTATCGGGAACTGGCATATGATGGGGTAGAGGTCCCATTTGTGACAAAATTTTATGCGAACACGGTGATCGGGTATTCTTTCAGCAAGAGCCTGTCTCTTCCGGGAGAGCGGATCGGATATCTGGTGATCCCGGATGAGCTGACTGACAGCAAAGAGGTATTTGCGGCTGCAAGCATTGCCAACCGTGTTCTGGGCTGTGTTAACGCTCCGTCCCTGATGCAGAGAGTCATCAAGCGTTGTATTCATGAGAAGGTGAATTTAGAGGCTTATGACCGGAACCGGAATCTTTTGTATTCTTCCCTCTGTGAGTACGGATTTTCCTGCATCAAGCCCCAGGGCGCATTTTACCTGTTTGTGAAATCTCCGGTAGAGAATGAGAAAGAATTCTGCGAGGTATGTAAGAAATACAACATTCTGGTTGTTCCGGGCAGTTCCTTTGCATGCCCTGGTTATGTCCGGATCGCTTACTGCGTTTCTTATGAGCAGATTGAGCGCTCTCTTCCGGCCTTCAAGAAAGTGGCAGAAGAGTACGGCCTGGTGTAGGCATTTTGGTTGAGGGGAATTGAAAAAGCAGGGTGAAGGTCTTTCGATAGAAAGCTGGTGAACCTTATGGAAGATGGAAAGCGGATTTTCCGCATTATATTGAACATTCTGATCCCGGCAGGTACGATTGTGCTGGTCTGTACCCTGGGACCATGGCTTTTGAGATTTTTTGTGCCATTTGTAGTAGGCTGGTGTATTGCCCTGATCTGCAATCCACTGGTAAAATTTTTGGAAAAAAGACTGAAGCTGGTGCGGAAGCATAGTTCTGCGGTGATCGTGATAGTGGTTCTGGCAGGAGTGATCTGGCTGCTCTATTTCCTGGTTTCCAGACTGATCCTGGGTGTCATGATGTTCTGCCGGGAGCTGCCACAGCTATATGAGGCATGGAAAACAGAGCTGCAGGGGGCCTTTGCCGGTTTTTCTGTGATCCTGGAGAGGATGCCAACGGCAGTTCAGGAGGCGGTTAACCGCACCAATTCCAATCTTGGCGCTTTGGCTGGAAGTCTGGTAGAAAAGTTAGCGACACCGACTGTTACAGTGGCAGGCAATGTGGCCAAAGGAATCCCGGCGGCGCTGGTCTACTCTGTGGTGGTGATCTTATCCTCGTATTTTTTTATTATTGAGCGGGATAAGATCATGGCATGGGGGAAGAAGCATCTGCCGAAGGGAATGCAAAACTACGTTGAGTTTTTGAAAAAAGATATCAAAACCCTGATCGGCGGTTATTTTCTGGCACAATTTAAAATCATGTTCGTAGTGGCAGTCATTCTGGCGGTGGGTCTGGTGATTTTAGGAGTCAGATATGGAATCCTGTTTGCGCTTTTGATCGCGTTGCTGGATTTTCTTCCGGTTTTTGGGACAGGAACCGTGCTTTTCCCCTGGGCGCTGATAAAACTCCTGTCAGGTGAGTGGACATTTGCCATCGGACTGGTAGTGATCTATGTGCTGACCCAGGCAGTGAGACAGGTGGTGCAGCCGAAGATCGTGGGAGACTCCATCGGACTGCCTCCGCTTTTATCATTGATTTTTTTGTATTTAGGGTTTAAAATAAAAGGAATATCAGGAATGATCCTGGCAGTCCCCATTGGGATGTTTATATTAAATCTGTATCATTACGGCGTGTTTGATTCTATGATCCAGAATACAAAACTTTTGGCAGAGGAGATCCGCCGTTTTCGGAAAGAGGAATGATGAGGATCAAGACGAGAGAGAAAGTGACTGCGTTACTGATGGCTGCATTGGTTTCCCTGGGTGCTGCAACGGAGAGCTTTGCATTTACGCCATGGAGCAATATCAATGGCAAGTGGATTTCCGCGGATGGAAAAACCGTAATCGAGGACGCAGTGGAAAAAGGGATCACCGTATCCAAATATCAGAATCTGAAAGGCGAAATTGACTGGAAGCAGGTGGCGGACGATGAGATTTCCTTCGCCATGGTACGTCTGGGATATTATGAAGATAAAGATCCATATTTTGATCAGAATATGAAGGACGCAGACGAAGCCGGAATCAAGACCGGGGTCTGCTTTTACAGCAATGCCACAACCGTACAGGAAGTGAAAAAAGAAGCTCAGTATGTGCTGGATATCGTCAAAGACTACAAGGTTTCCTATCCCATCAGTTATGATCTGGATGCAGCTGGTGAACTGGAGAAAAAGCTGACCAGAGAACAACAGACAGAGCTGGTGAGAACCTTCTGCGAGGAGATCGAAGGCGCAGGCTATCGTGTCGTGGTGTTTGGAGATTATGAGAGCCTGACAAAGCAGATCAATGCCAAAAAGGTTCCTTATGATGTCTGGTACAACCGCCAGGGCATGTCCAACAATTTCCAGAACCGTACCATGTGGAGATGCACAAATAAGGGCAAGGTAAATGGAATTAAAGGAAGTGTCTGCATTGAATTTTCCTTTGAGAATTATGAAGATGCTTTTTTAGCAGATGGCTGGAGAGAGATCAATGGGACAGAGTACTACTTTGAAAACTATGCCATGGTAAAAAATCGTTCCGTGATCATTGAGGGCGAGCGTTACCGGTTTGATGAAGAGGGAAATGGAACTGTGAAAGGCAGTGTCGGACCGGGAAGTATGGAAGAAAGTAGAAAAACTACGAGCACAACAAGAACCACGAATTCTGCAAGAAACGCAAATTCTACAAATACTACAAGTACAAGCAGAAAGTGAGAGGTGCTGTGATGGTTCAGCAGGTCTGTACACTTGCTGCGCTGAACAAGAAATGAGTGATGAATCTACCAGGATGGCAGACATCACTCATTTTTCATGTCATGGGAAACTTCGCTCTATGACACAAAAAAAACGCTCCGCGGGATCGCACTGCGGCGGAGTGGAAGAGTGTCGCTAAAGCGACCCGCCGCAGGCGGAGAATCCTGCGAGCAGGATTCTATTTTGTTCGGGCATCTTCAGCTACTGGTTTTCCAACAGGTTCTGGTGTCACATACTGGTTTGGCACGGTCTCCTGATGAACTGGAAGAAGCTTCGGGGATGGGGATGCTGTGGCAATGCCGCGGACCTTGATCCGCATCCAGGTTTTGGCTGCTTTGACGCCGATCAGCAGGATCAGAACCGGAAGGACGAACAACAGAAATACCTTTGCTTTCAGTAAGAACTTTTTTCGTTTGTATTGACGGATCAGGCGATCGACCTGGGCATCGATCCGGTGATACCAGCTTTTGATGGTTTCCATATGGTGTTCCTCCGTAATTATTCAATCGTAACTGTTCGGTCTACGAATCACTCATCAGGGTTTTCATCACATAAGCGTAGATTTCCTGATTTTTCTTTTCCCACTGGCTGCACATGGACTCTGCCTGATCACGGTCTGGAACGGAGATGCTTAAATCCAGGAGAACCGTCTTGCCTTCCCGTACCTCACAGTGAACGATATAATCCTGGTTGGTGGATTTGTAAAAATCGGAAATAATACCGGCCTCGTTGCGGATACGGAACCGGTTCTCTTTTAAGTACTGATCCATATCATCGATAATGGCCGGAGAAATATTCTTACCAAAAAATTCTAATGTGTCTTCGCCCTCTTTGGTGATCTCATACCGGCTCATGTTATGATTGGTATGTACCCGGATCAGACCAGCTTCCAACAGTTCATTTAACACCTGCTGCAGGGCGAAATAGGAAGTATATTCGTGCTGCAGGAAGAAATCTGTCAACTGGGAGTTGGTCAGGGGAAAATTCACCTGCTTTAACATATATAAATTCATGAGTTTGTATAAAGTTTTGGGTTCTGACAACATCTTTACGCTCCATTTACAATCTTTCTCTTATCATACCAATTTTAGGATAGTAAATCAAGGGAAAATGTGTTAGAATATACCTAATAAGTGACCAATGAAGTGAGTGAGAGAAACATGAGAGAGCGGATAAACCGACTGGCAAAAGGAATTATCGACATGGAAACTCCGGCATTGACGATTTGGCCAGAGCGGATGGAAGAGGAGATTCCTGCAGATGAAGTGACAAGAAAGGACTTTTTTGTTACCAGCGGGAATGGTCTTCACATCAAGGGACTGGTTTATTCGTCAAATTTAAGAGTCCGGGCGCTTACGGGATCCTTTGGGGGCTTTCGTAACCGCATTACCTATGAGATTGATGGAAATAAATTAGAATATGGTGATCAAATTGAGGGATCTTTTTATCTGGTAACCAACGGTGGAGAAAAGGAGATTCCTTATTCTTTTCGTGTCCAGAACAGCGCCTCTGGCAAAACACTGGACCGTTTGAAAAAGGTCAGTGATTTTGGCGATATGGCCAGAGAAGATTTTGACATGGCCATGCGGATTTTTGAATATCGGGATTTTACAAGGGTTCCATTTATGCAGGATCTGCATATACGGGCAGTGTATGACAGTCTGATCGGACATGGTGACCGCTATGGACAGCTGGAGCAGTTTTTGATCGCGATGGATCAGAAGGAGCCGGTGCGGCTGGAGTTAGAGGGTTCCAGAAGCCGGGAATATCAGGCTTTAGACGGTGTGGTGGAAGATCAGGTGGTGATCCGGAAACATGGCTGGGGATATCTGCCGATTACGGTGCGGATCGAAGGAAATTTTATCCAGACCATGAAAAAGACCATTGCTCCGGAAGATTTTGAGGATGATATCTGTCATTTTTCCTACCGGATCAGCCCAGATGGGCTTCATGGAGGACGAAATTTTGGACGTCTGATCTTTGAGAGTGCTTATGAACAGCTGGTGGTGGAAGCTGAGGCTTCGTCCATTTTAGCGGTGCGCAGGGAAGAAGAGAAGAAACACGCATCCGGGCTGGATGTGTTAGCCGGGTATTTCAAACTGCGTCTGGATTACGAGAGCCTGTGCGGGGAAAAGAAAGGCGAAAGACGTTCCCTGAAATGCCGCATGTTAGAGGAGCTGGACCAGGTACGCCTGGTATATGGTCCATCTATGGAGCTTTCCCTGGCAGGTGCGGAGCTTTATGAGCTGACCGGGCGCAGGGATGAAGCGATGGCTTGCCTGAAAGAGTGCAAAGAGCAGATCCTGGAACAGAGGAGCCGTTATCCATCTTATTACTGTCTGTTCCAGTATGTACTGTTAAAGCTGCAGCCGGATCGGGAGAGGGAAGAATCCTTAAAACGGCTGATCAGCAAGTATGTGGAAGAAGGCAGCGCCGATTATCTGATGTTTGTGCTGTACGGCAGATGCTGGGAAGAGGTCTGGGAAGAGAATCCGGGGGAAATGCTGACCCGCATGAAGGTGTTATACAGTGAAGGATGCAGAAGCCCATTTTTATATCAGCAGGCTTTGAATCTGTGGAATGGATCGCCCCAGTATCTCTACGGAGCAGGGGCTTTTGAACTGCAGGTGTTAAATTACGGCATCCGTAAATCCGCTGTCAGTGAAGAACTGGCAGTGAAGGCTGCGAGACTGGCGGCAGCAGGGAAAAGGGAACAGGAGCTGGCTCTGCGTCTGCTGAAGCAGTTTTACAGTCAGTATCCGAGAACAGAGATCCTGGAGGCAATCTGCAGCCTGATGATTCGAGGTGACTGTCGGACGAAGGAAGATTTTGTCTGGTATGAGAAGGCACTGGGAGAGCAGTTAAGCCTGACGAAGCTTTATGAATACTTTCTGTATTCCCTTCCAGAAGATTATGGAAAGCTGCTTCCGAAGGAAGTACTTCTGTATTTTTCTTATCAGACGGTACTGGATGAGGATACCAGGGCAGTGTTATACGCGAATCTGGTGACCTATATGGATCAGGAAGACCCGCTTTACCGGGAATACCAGAAGGAGATCAGCCGCTTCGGTACAGAACAGATCTTAAAGGGGCGGATCAGCAGGCCTTTATCAAGAATCTATGATGCGGTGATCTATGAAGATATGGTCGATGTGGCGATTGCGAAGGTGCTGCCATCGATTTTAAAGTCCTGTCGGATCGAGACGGGAGAGAAACGGATGCGCCAGGTGGTGGTCCGTTATGAAGAGCTGATGGAAGAGCATTGTTTCCTGATGGTGGATGGAGTGGCTTATGTGCCTCTGTATTCCGGGCAAAGCTGTATTCTGTTTCAGGATGAATATGGCAACCGGTACGGAGATATTTCTTACACCAGTACCCCGGTTCTGAACCGGCCGGAGCTGGAAAAACGGTGCTTTGAAGTGTACCCGGAACATGGGATGCTTCTGTTAGAGGCCTGCAGGGAAGCGGCGAAACGATCATTTCCGGATGAAAAAGAAATCCTGATCATGGAACGGACCATGATGCGTTTAGAGATCCACCCATTATATAAGGAACTGTTGACTGGACGGATCATTGATTACTGTACCAGACAGGTGGGAAGCGAGAAGGAAGAAGAGCCGCTGCGTTTTCTGCTGGATATTGATCCGGAGCTGTTGAATGTGGATCAGAGGAAGGAACTCTGCGACGCCATGATCAGCCGCAGTTATATGAAAGAGGCTTATGGTCTGCTAAAGCGGTATTACTGCAAGATCGAGCCGGAGAATTATCTGCGGATCTGCAGCCGCATGATCTTAGAACAGATGTATGACCAGGATGACCAGCTGCTGAACTGGGGATTTCTGGCATTTAAAAAGGGATATACAGACCGGGTAGTGTTAGATTACCTGTGTGAGCATTACAATGGAACTTCCAGGCAGATGTACCAGATCCTGGCAAAAGCCGTGGGGTCCAGAGTGGAAACTTATGATATGGAAGAACGTCTTCTGGCGCAGATGATGTTCTCTGGAAAGACAGACCAGATCGACCGGGTATTTTCTCTGTATATGAAGCGGAAAAAGACCAGCGATCTGTTGGTAAAGGCATATTTTACCCTGAAAAGCGCCCAGTATTTCTTATATGATGTTCCTGCGGATGATGAAGTATTCCGGTATTTAGAGAGTATGGTTTACCGTACCGCGGAGAAGGAGAAACTGTCTACCATTTATCTGCTGGCCTTGAGCCGGTATTATGCCGGACTGGAGCGGTTAGATGGAGAGAGAAGGACTCTGTGCCAGAAAATCGTGGATATTCTGCTGGCAGACGGTATGGTATTCCCGTATTTTAAGGATCTGGGCCGCCATGTGCGGATTCCTGAGGATATTATGGACAAAGCCATGATCCAGTATGTGGGACAGAAGGATTCCAGAGTGGATCTTCAGATCCGGATCCTGCCGCAGGAGAAGGAATTCCACGGGGACAGCATGAAACGGGTGTACCAGGGGATTTTTGTCCGCCAGAAGGTGTTGTTTGATGGTGAAAAGCTGGAATACCGGGTCTATGAGCTGAAAGGCGAACAGAAGGTTCTGGTAACAGAAGGAACTGTCAGAGGAAACCGACAGGTGGAAGAGGAAAAAGAGAGCAGGTTTCATCTGCTTAATGAAATGTCCATGTGCTTAAACCTGAAAGAAGAAGAGGGACTAAAAAGGGCCATGGAAACATATGTGAAAAAAACTGCTGTCATTGAACATGTGTTTGAGTTGATATAGAGAAGTAGTAAACGAGGGGAACATCGATGGATGGACTGATATTAGGATTGGATTTGTGTGATGGATACACACAACTGAGCTGTTGGGGGCGGGAAGAAAACTGGACCCTTCCAACGGCAGTCTGCAGACAGAAGGACGGCGGATGGCTGATCGGGGAAACAGCTTATGCCACAGCTCTGGCTGGAGAGGGATCCGTGACGGATAAATTGATCCGGCTGGTACTGCAGGACGGATCTGACACGATCTATGGGGTGAAGTACCGGGCAGTGGATCTGTTAAAATGTTTTTTGGAACAGGTGTTTTCGCTGCCATTGGAAGAAGGAAAGACGGTAGACGGTTCTATGGTAAAAGAACTGGTGATCACAGTCCCGAAGATGAAGGCACGGCTGATGGACGGTCTGATGTATTGCGCAGACCAGTTAAAGATTCCAAGATCTCATGTTCATGTGATCAGCCATACAGAGGCGTTCATGTATTTTGTGCTGAGCCAGACCAGGGATGTGTGGAGCAACCATGTGGGATTATTTGATCTTTCCGAGAAATGTCTGTGCTATTATGAGATGAAAGTACAGAAAAATATGGGCCAGGTAACGGCTGTGGCGGAGCGGGAGAAGTTAGAAGAAGGATTTGCCCTGGATATTTTGTCCGCACCGCAGGGCGTAAAGCTGGCGGATAAGATCTTATGCAGCTGTGGAGAGCGGCTTTTAGAGAAGAAGCTGTTTTCTTCCGTATTTTTAACGGGCAAAGGTTTTGAGACCCAGCAGTGGGCTGGCGAGTTCATGAAGATGCTGTGTAACCGCCGGAGAGTCTTTGTGGAGACGGTTCTATTTGCCCAGGGCGCGGCCTGCAAGGCAGTGGATCTGACCAGGGATAAAACCGCTTATCCGTACACCATGATCTGTGACGGCCGGTTGAATACCACTGTGGCGGTAAAGGTGCAGCATCAGGATAAAGAAAAACAGCTGGTTTTAGCGGCAGCAGGAGATAGCTGGTATGATTCCAGAAGTGAAGTGGAACTGATCCTGGAAGATCAGAATTATATTGAGTTTTCCATTCTTCCGCAGGATGTACGGAAGAGAAGAACGGTGAAATTAGAGCTGGAGGGATTTCCGGTACGGGATGATAAGAGCGTCCGGGTGTCTGTGCAGATTGGATTTTTAGATGAACGCACCATGGTAGTTGTAGTGAAGGATAAGGGCTTTGGAGAGTTTTACCCGTCAACCGGTGCTTCCATCCGTCAAGAGGTTACGTTATGAGTGTGATTTTATGCAGGAGAGAGCGGGTTTCCCATCCATTTTTCATTGAGAGTCTGGGAATCCGCGTGGGATCGTCACAGGAGCTTTGCTATGCTTTTTACCATCATCCATTGTTATTGATCGATGATCTGGTGGGACAGGATCTGATGGATTTTATCCGGGAAGAGTTAGGCATGGGAGCTACCGCAGGCCGGATGGAGAAATGGATCCGCAGCGGCGAGAATCCGGACGATGCCCTGATCATGTTTATGCAGGACTGTGACTATTACAGCAGCTTAGAGATCAGTCGTTTCCGCCAGCAGTTGGTCAGCTTGCGGAAATTGCCTACACTGGAATATGAGAAGAAAAAGGGCGACTGTCTGTTCGGATTCCGGCAGTACGGAAAGGCCATTGATATTTACCAGAAGATCCTGGAGATGTCCGATCATATGAAATGTGACGACAAATTTTTGGGACGGGTCTGGAATAACCTGGCTGTCTGCTATACCCGGATCTTCCAGTTTGGCAAAGCCATGGATGCCTTTGAGAAGGCGTTTCTTCGGCTGAAGCAGGAAAAGATCCTGGAATCCATGTATCAGATCACCTGCTTAAATCCCGGAAGCCGGTTGAAGGATCGTTATGAAGCTCTGGTGACACCTGAAAAACGGGAAATATGGGACCAGGAGATCAAAGAAAAGGAAAAAGAAGCAGAAAACTGTGAGAAGCTAAAGGAACTGGAGCAGCTTTTTGCCGGTGATCCGGAAACGAGAATGAAAGAAGCCGCCAGACAGGTGGAAGCCTGGAAACAGGACTACCGGAGGATGGCGTAAAAGTAGCCTAAGTGGCGGCATCCGCATAGGATAATAAGAGAAAACAAAACGAGGTATGTTATGTCTTATGTGGTTATGCTGGATGCCGGTCACGGAGGCTGGGATCCTGGCGCATCTTATTATGGGCGTCAGGAGAAAAATGACAATTTAAATCTGGCTCTTGCCGTTGGAAATATACTGGAACAGAAAGGGATTCCCGTAATTTACACCCGCACCAGCGATGTGTATCAGACGCCTTTTGAGAAGGCGGAGATGGCCAATCGCTCGGATGCGGATTTTTTTGTTTCATTTCACCGGAACGCTATGCCGGTGCCTGGGACGGCTTCAGGAATCGAGAGCCTGGTGTATGAAAATACAGGGGCAGCGGCAGTGCTGGCGAGAAATATCAATGAAGAATTAAAGGGAGCCGGATTTGCGGATCTGGGCGTGATCGAGAGACCGGGGCTGGTAGTGCTGAAAAGGACCCGGATGCCAGCCGTATTAGTGGAAGCTGGGTTTATTGACAATGAGGCAGATAACCGGCTGTTTGACCAGAATTTCACCGCCATTGCCCAGGCTATCGCTGATGGAATTCAGAAGGCCCTGGAGGAAGAGGAGGCCATGAAGCCGGAATATTATCAGATCCAGACAGGTGCTTACCGGAATCAGGAGCTGGCTACCCAGCAGCTGACCCAGTTAAAATCCCAGGGATTCCCGGCATTTTTAGTGTACGAGGATGGGCTTTATAAGGTGCGGGTCGGCGCATTCCTGAATCTGGATCATGCGGTGGCCATGGAGAAGAAACTGCGGGAGTATGGGTATAGTACGGTGATGGTGAAGAAGGCAGCGGTGTTATAACAAGAATATTATGTCAACTCCGCGATCCTTGTAATCCCCACATAAATGTGGGAAATCTTATACCAGGTGCGGAAATCCACCACACCTGTCTGGGGCAGCCCGAAAATGGACTGGAATTCTGACACGGCGGCGGCAGTTGCAGGACCGTAGAAGCCATCAGCGGCGACTCTTGGGATTGCAGTGTAGACAGAAGCGATGGCATCCAACTGCTCCTGCAGCTGCCGCACTTTGTCTCCGGAGGAACCAAGAGTCAGATCATAACCTGGCCAGGAGGCAGGAATGCCGGAGATCTGCTCTGCAGTGTTGATGTAGATGCTGGAGCCGTAGTAATGGCGCAGGATCTCAATGGGGCTGTAACCGCGCTCACCCAGGGAGCAGGAACCCCATTGTGTCATCCAGTTTGGACAGCTAACCTGCCGCCCATCACAGTATTGGGTTAAAATCGGCTGTTTCACATCCGGCCTTGATAAATAATTATCAAAGATTTCATCCACGGTTAGGGAAATGCTCTCAAAAATATTCCGTCCATAGATCCATTTGTGGTCAAAGGCGGTGGAAGAAGTGATGGTGAAATCATATCCCTGGTTCCGGTACCATTCGGTGTAGACCCGGTTCAGGGTGAAAGACATGATGGCTAACACATTGGCAGTGATAGAAGCCTGGGGCCAGGTGGCGTAGATCTCGCTGGAGGCTACATTTTTGATATAATCACGATAAGGAACGTAATAATCTTTGGCGGAGCGGTCAGAGGGGACTCCATCGTGGACAACAATGGTCTGGGGAACCACCACCCGGCTTAAGACGATTTCGCCGGATTCATAGACTGGCTTTACCTCAGTTTCTGCGATTTTTGGAGGATAATTACCATATAAGGTATGTTCCGGGATGACTACAGGGTCTGGAAGTGGCTCTGGGTCCTCCTCAGGCTCTAAAGCTACCGGCTGAATGGCAAGGGAGTCCGGGAGAATCTCTGTACCGGAGATCTGCCTTGGCTTAAAGCCTGGGGCTGTAATCTCCAGATCATAAGGTGCGTAAGGCATGGGGCTTCCTGGAACCAGGCTGTAAGAGAGCTCCGGTGCGTCCAGGGTTACCTGGGGTGTCTGACCAGAAAGATTGGTGGAGACCTCTTCGATGGTCTGCGCTGGACGATTGGTGTGGGAGATCCGTACCGTGGCGCCGGTGATGGGAAAATGGTTGATGATGGAGACCACATGGACCTGAAGGCTTCCACGGCTGGTAAGGTCGGTGGAACAGGAAGATACGAGATGATTCATGAGAAAGCTCCTTTCTGGACATGGAGATGGACCTGTGTGCGCTCACGGACGTTCGACTTGAATTTGGAGGGAAATTCAAGGAGTCTCCGAGAAGCGCAGACTGGTCGGATCATGGTGATTGATATAGGTTATCAGGAAGCAGGGGAAAATATGCCAGATATGGTACAAAATTAAAAACAATATTTTTAAAAAAAGTGGTTGAAAAAATATGGATCATCATGTATAATGCTATCAATTTAGGCCAAAATGCCTTGATGCAATTTCACAACAAAAGAAAGGAATGGAGCCCCCTATGAAAGCATTTCTGATTCTGGAAGACGGGACCGTATTTGAAGGAACAAGTATTGGTTATCCGAAAGAAGTGATCAGCGAAATCGTATTTAATACCTCAATGACCGGTTATCTGGAGGTCCTCACCGATCCGTCCTATGCGGGACAGGCAGTGGTGATGACCTATCCTTTAATTGGTAATTATGGTATTTGTCATGAAGATATGGAATCTTTAAAACCGTGGCCAGATGGCTATATTGTCAGAGAATTATCTAGAATCCCCAGCAATTTCAGAAGCGAGGATACCATCCAGCATTTCTTAGAAAGTAATCATATTCCAGGTATCAGTGGTATCGATACAAGAGCCCTTACAAAAATTTTAAGAGAAAAAGGAACCATGAATGGCATGATCACCACCAAGGTGTATGAAGATCTGTCAGAACCGATCAGCCGTATGAAACAGTACACGGTAAAAGGTGTGGTAAAAGCAACCTCCTGTAAGGAAGCTTATGTCTTAAATCCGACCAATCCGGCGGCAGAGACGATTTCTGTAAGAACAGCAGAAAAGCCGGAGAGCTTAAAGACCAGAGAGGGAGAGGGCAAAAAGGTAGCGCTCTTAGATCTGGGAGCTAAGAAAAATATCGCCCAGTCCCTGATCGAACGGGGATGTGAGGTGACGGTATATCCGTGCGACACAAAAGCAGAGGACATCTTAAAGACCAATCCGGATGGAATCATGTTATCCAACGGCCCTGGAGATCCAAAGGAAAATGTGGAGATCATCAAAGAGATCCGCAAATTATACGAATCGAATGTTCCGATCTTCGCGATCTGCCTGGGACATCAGCTGATGGCTCTGGCTACAGGCGCAGATACTTATAAGTTAAAGTATGGCCATCGTGGAGGAAATCATCCGGTGAAAGACTTATCCACAGGAAGAGTGTACATTTCTTCCCAGAACCACGGCTATGCAGTGGATACGGACAGTCTGGACCCGAATATCGCTGTTCCGGCCTTTGTCAATGTCAATGACGGAACCAATGAGGGGTTAAAATACACAGGAAAGAACATTTTCACCGTTCAGTATCACCCGGAAGCCTGCCCAGGACCGCAGGATTCCAGCTATCTGTTTGACCGATTCTTAAAGATGATGGAGGTAAATGACTAATGCCGAAGAATCCTGATATCAAAAAAGTACTGGTGCTTGGCTCTGGTCCGATCGTCATCGGACAGGCTGCGGAATTTGACTATGCGGGAACCCAGGCGTGCCGTTCCCTGAAAGAAGAAGGAATTGAGGTTGTCCTGTTAAACTCAAACCCGGCAACCATTATGACCGATAAGGATATCGCGGATCATGTCTACATTGAGCCGCTGACCCTGGAAGTGGTGGAGCAGCTGATCTTAAAAGAGAAGCCGGATAGTGTGCTGCCGACCCTGGGCGGCCAGGCGGGACTGAATCTGGCTATGGAGCTGGAAGAAGCCGGATTTTTAAAGGAGCACAATGTCCGTCTGATCGGAACCACGGCCCAGACCATCAAAAAGGCAGAGGACCGTCTGGAGTTTAAAGAGACCATGGAGAAGATCGGTGAGCCGGTGGCACCTTCCAAGGTAGTAGAGACGGTGGAGGACGGTATTGAATTTACCAACAGCATCGGTTATCCGGTGGTTCTGCGTCCGGCTTACACCTTAGGCGGCAGCGGCGGCGGAATCGCCCATGACCAGGAAGAACTGGTGGAGATTTTATCCAACGGTCTTCGTCTGTCCCGTGTGGGCCAGGTACTGGTGGAGCGGTGCATCGCGGGCTGGAAAGAGATCGAGTACGAGGTAATGCGTGATGGCGCCGGAAATGTGATCACCGTCTGCAACATGGAAAATATCGATCCGGTTGGTGTTCATACCGGTGACAGTATTGTTGTGGCGCCATCCCAGACCTTAGGGGACAAGGAGTACCAGATGCTGCGTACTTCTGCATTAAATATCATCACGGAGTTAGGCATTACTGGAGGCTGCAACGTGCAGTACGCCCTGCATCCGACGACCTTTGAGTACTGTGTTATCGAGGTGAATCCGCGTGTCAGCCGTTCTTCCGCTCTGGCTTCCAAGGCTACTGGCTATCCAATCGCTAAGGTAGCGGCAAAGATCGCTTTAGGATATACACTGGATGAGATTAAAAATGCAGTAACGAAGAAGACATATGCAAGCTTCGAGCCAATGCTGGACTACTGCGTTGTTAAAATGCCGAGACTGCCATTTGATAAATTTATCAGCGCTGAGAGAAAATTAGGAACCCAGATGAAGGCAACCGGTGAGGTCATGAGCATCTGTACCAATTTCGAAGGTGGTCTGATGAAGGCCATCCGTTCCCTGGAGCAGCATGTAGACTGCCTGCTTTCCTACGATTTCTCCGAACTGGATGAGGAAGCGCTGACAAACCAGTTAAAGGTAGTAGACGACCGCCGGATCTGGGTGATTGCCGAGGCTCTGCGCCGTGGATTCAGCTATGAGAAGATCCATGAGATTACAAAAATTGATAACTGGTTTATTGACAAGCTGGCTATTATTGTGGAGATGGAAGAAGCACTGAAAAACGGTCCGCTGACTCCGGAATTATTAAAAGAAGCAAAACGGATCGAATTCCCGGATAATGTGATCGCCAGACTGACCGGCAGGAGCCAGGAAGAGATCAAGGCCATGAGAAAAGCCAATGGCATCGTGGCGGCTTATAAGATGGTAGATACCTGTGCGGCAGAATTCGCGGCAGAGACTCCATATTATTACTCCTGCTTCGGCAGCCAGAATGAGGTGGCAGAGACCAGCGGGAAGAAGAAGGTACTGGTGCTTGGTTCTGGTCCGATCCGTATTGGACAGGGTATTGAGTTCGATTTCTGTTCCGTACACAGCACATGGGCATTTTCCAAAGAAGGCTACGAGACGATCATCGTTAATAATAACCCGGAGACGGTCAGCACCGACTTCGATATTGCCGATAAGCTGTATTTTGAGCCTTTGACTGCAGAGGATGTGGAGTCGATTGTGGATATCGAGAAACCAGATGGCGCAGTAGTGCAGTTCGGTGGACAGACAGCGATCAAATTGACCGAAGCCCTGATGAAGATGGGCGTTCCGATCCTTGGAACGGCAGCAGAAGATGTAGATGCAGCAGAAGATCGTGAATTGTTTGACAAGATTCTGGAAAAATGCCAGATCCCAAGACCGGCAGGCCACACGGTATTTACTGCGGAAGAGGCAAAGCAGGCAGCAGCAGAGCTGGGCTATCCGGTACTGGTAAGACCGTCCTACGTTCTTGGCGGACAGGGTATGCAGATCTGCATCAATGACCACGATGTAGATGAGTTTATCGGAATTATTAACCAGATCGCACAGGATCACCCGATTCTGGTTGATAAATATATTGTAGGAAAAGAGATCGAGGTAGATGCGGTCTGCGACGGCACCGATATCCTGATTCCTGGTATCATGGAACATATCGAGCGTACCGGTATTCATTCCGGTGACAGTATCTCCGTATATCCGGCGCCAAGCATTACTCCGTCCATTGAGGCGAAATTAGTTGACTACACGGAGAAACTGGCGAGAGCCCTTCATGTGAAAGGCATGATCAATATCCAGTTTATCGTGTCAGGCGAGGAAGTTTACATCATTGAGGTAAACCCGCGTTCCTCCAGAACAGTGCCATACATCAGCAAGGTAACCGGAATCCCGATCGTTCCGCTGGCTACTCAGGTGATCTGCGGTCACACCATCCGGGAACTGGGCTACACACCGGGCTTACAGAAGAAGGCTGATTATATCGCTATTAAGATGCCGGTATTCTCCTTCGAGAAGATCCACGGAGCTGATATCAGCCTTGGACCGGAGATGAAGTCCACAGGTGAATGTCTGGGTATTGCCAAGACCTTTAATGAGGCTCTTTACAAAGCCTTTGAGGGAGCAGGAATCAAGCTGCCAAAACACAAAAACATGATCATTACGGTCCGTGACGAGGATAAGGAAGATATGGTGGATATTGCCAGAAGATTCCAGAATGTGGGCTATCGCATTTTCGCCACCAAAGGCACTGCGAAAGTATTAAATGACAATGGAGTGAAGGCATTAGAGGTTCACAAGATCGAGCAGGAGTCTCCAAACCTGTTAGACCTGATCCTGGGTCATGAGATCGATCTTGTCATCGATATCCCGCAGCAGGGAGCAGAAAGGAGCCACGATGGATTTGTGATCCGTCGGAATGCCATCGAGACAGGTGTGAATGTATTAACTGCATTAGATACCGCTGCGGCGCTGGCAACCAGCCTGGAGAACCGGGCGAAGGAGCTGTCGCTGATCGATATTGCTACGGTGCAGTAAAATAGGGAAAAGGTAGAGGGGCTGTGAAAAAACATAGCCTATAAAAAGAAGGACCAGGGGTTCATAATGAATCCTTGGTCCTTTTTTCACAACTGTTACTGGATCACAGTACCAGCCTTCTTTGCCATACTATCCTGTGCCTTTTCCAGAGAAGTGATAACAGCCTTTCGATGATTTCCATGAGTGACGAAATCCAAGGCAGCCTCGATCTTAGGCAGCATGGTTGCAGCCTCAAACTGTCCCTCTGCCATCAATTCTTCTGCTTCCTGCACACTTAAGGTCTCCAGAGCTTTCTGGTCCTCTTTTCCATAGTTCACATATACATTCGGCACATCGGTTAAGATCAGAAGGACATCTGCGTCCACTTCCTTTGCCAGAAGTCCAGCCGCGAGATCTTTCTCGATCACTGCACTGGCACCTTTCAGCCGGTATCCCTGTTCCATCACCGGGATTCCGCCGCCGCCACAGGCGATCACGATCTGATCTGCATCTAAAACAGCCTTGATCACATCTCCTTCTACGATGGAAACAGGCTTCGGAGAAGCCACAACCCTGCGGTAGCCCTTTCCAGGAACCTCTTCCACAAAATTACCCTTGTCTTCTTCAGCCTTTGCATCTTCTGCACTCATGTAACGTCCGATGGCTTTGGCAGGTGTATAGAACGCCTCATCGTAAGGGTTCACCATCACCTGGGTCAGAATGGAGGCCACTGGCTTGTAGATGCCTCTGCGGATCAGTTCGGTGCGAATCGCATTCTGAAGGTCATAGCCGATGTAGCCCTGGCTCATGGCAGAGCAAACGGACATAGGAGCGGAAGTATAGCCTTCATGCTGTTTGCCAAATTCGTTCATTGCTGTGTGGATCATGCCTAACTGAGGTGCGTTGCTGTGGACAACGGCTACCTGCCAGCCGTCCTGGATAAAATCAGCGATCATTTTGGATGTTTTTGCAGCTGCTTCTTTCTGCTCCGGAAGATTGGTTCCAAGAGCATTATGGCCTAATGCCATGACGATACGCTTTTTTGCCATATTCGGTTCCTCACTTATCTAAATTTTGTGGTAATACAGTCCATGCAGGTAAGAACCTTGAGGGTTGCTGTTTACGCAACGCGTGAACTGTAACCCTTGAAGGAATGATTTGGGTCTGCATAGTTAGGAATATTATAGAATTTTTACAGAAAAAATGCAATAATAGAGGAAAGGAAAATGTGCAGATTAGAAAGAGGACGTTTCTGTTTGCGCAATGCGTGAACAGTAACGAAAAAGAGGAGACAAGATGGGAAAAGGCAGTTGGAGTGGAATCTGGGAAATGTTTGCAGCCCTGGTGTTTTATGACCTGGTTACGACAATGGTGATGATCATGTGGAAGGATGGAGAGGTTCTGGCAGTGCAGTGCGTATCGGCGCTGGTGGCGGGAGCGGTGTTCCTGTTCTTTTATATAAGAAAAAAGAAAGCAGAACAGAGGAGAGAGCCAGTTGAAAAAAAGGTCTGGAAAAACCATCTGTCATGTTTTCAGATCATATCTCTTGCCATGTTCGGAATTGTTTTAAGTCTGTCCATCAACGGCCTGATCGATCAGATTCATTTAAAATCCATATTCCCAGGCTACCGTCAGACCGCCCAGGCAATCGCCGCACCTCCCTTATGGCTTCAGATCCTGGCAGCGGGAGTGGTGATTCCATGGACAGAAGAACTGATTTTCCGGGGCTTTGGTTTCTCACAGCTGCGGCAATTTCATTCCTTCTGGACAGCCGCCGGGATTTCGACACTCGCTTTTGGTGTTTATCATGGAAATGTGGTACAGGGCCTTTATGCAGCTGTGATCGGTCTGTTTCTTAGCTGGGTCATGGAAAAGAAAGGCTGTTTTATCGCCCCATGGCTGGTACACGTATCTGCAAATTTAACTTCCGTTCTGGGTGGAAATGTGGTAAAGTTAAAAGAGTGGACTGTGGGCGTCAGTATCATGCTTCTGGTAATCCTGGTTTGGATCATAGAAAAGAGCAGCCGTCTGACAGACACGCATCATTAGAAAATGAGTAATGGTTCAGCAGGTCTTGTACTGGATCGTTACAAAAAGGAACGCAAGGAGGTATTGTAAAAAGTGAAGTTATTATCCGTAGCAATCCCCTGTTATAATTCAGAAGCTTATATGAGACACTGCATCGACACCCTGCTAACCGGCGGCGATGAAGTGGAGATCCTGATCGTGGACGATGGTTCCACCAAGGACCGTACCCCGGAGATTGCCGATGAATATGAAAAAAATTATCCGGGCATCTGCAGGGCCATCCATCAGGAAAATGGCGGACATGGCGAGGCAGTCAACGCAGGACTCCGGAATGCCCAGGGCATTTATTACAAGGTTGTAGACAGTGACGACTGGGTGGACGAGAACGCTTATAAAGAAGTGCTTGCCACACTGAGACGGTTTGTCTATGGCAACCAGACTCTGGATATGCTGATCTGCAATTTCGTTTACGAGAAGCAGGGAGCGAAGCATAAAAAGGTGATGAATTACCATACAGCACTGCCAAAAGACCAGATTTTTACCTGGAAAGATGTGAAGGTATTCATGCTGGGACAGTACATTCTCATGCATTCGGTCATTTACCGGACCGAGCTTCTGCGTCAGTGCAATTTTGAGCTGCCGAAGCACACGTTCTATGTAGATAATATTTTTGTGTTCCAGCCGCTTCCATATGTGAAGACTATGTACTATCTGGATGTGAATTTTTACCGGTATTTTATCGGACGTACCGATCAGTCAGTTAATGAGACGGTGATGATCGGCCGTATCGACCAGCAGATCCGGGTAACAAAGCTGATGCTGGATTACTATGAGAATTCCAGGATCACCAGCCACAAGCTGCGTCATTACATGGTGCGCTACCTGGAGATCATGATGGTCATCTGTTCCATTCTCGCCATCAAGTCCGGAACCGATGAAAATATGGCTAAGAAGAAGGAATTATGGGAATCTGTGAAGAAGAAAGACGTTTTTCTGTATATGCGCCTGCGCTATGGCTTCCTTGGCCAGAGCATGAACCTTCCTGGGAAGAGCGGACGCCAGGTGTCCATCGCCGGATACAAGATCAGCCAGAAGTTCTTTGGATTTAACTAAACAGGTCGAAAAAAGAGAGGGAGCCACAATATTTTTATTGTGGCTCTTTCAAGTATATTGATGATTGCAAACAGGGACAAACAGGCGTATATTGAATGCAGAAAATGAAAACAGGAGGCAGCAATGGGGCTGCAAAGAGAGAAATGACAGGTTCCGGATGAAGCTGTTCTTTCTATTTTTTTGCGCCGAAAGCTGAAAAAATATGTCACGAGAGTTTAAAAGTCCAGTTACAAAGAATCTGTGGGAGTATGCGGTAGTGACCGTCAGTACCCTGATCATGGTGTTTGGAAATTATTTCTTCAAGTTCCCCAATAACTTTGCCTTCGGCGGGATCACTGGTTTTTCCACCATCGTCAGCGCTTTGACGAAGCTTTCAGCGTCCCAGTTTACCTTTATTGCCAACATGGTCCTGCTTGTTATGGGCTTTATTTTCATCGGAAAAGGCTTTGGCATGAAGACTGTCTATTCTAGTGTTCTGATGTCGCTCGCATTGGGAGCCATGGATCGATGGTTTCCGATGGGAAAGCCATTGACGGATCAGCCGATCCTGGAACTGGTATTTGCCGTATTTCTTCCGGCAGTAGGTTCTGCGCTGTTATTTAACGTTGGTGCGTCCAGTGGTGGAACAGATATTATCGCCATGATCTTTAAAAAATACACCAGTTTCAATATTGGAACCATGCTGCTGCTGGTGGACTGTTTCTCCGTTCTGATGGCATTTGTGGTATTTGATGTGACCACCGGACTCTTTTCTACTCTTGGTCTTATCGGCAAATCCCTGATGATCGACGGGGTGATCGAGAATATCAATCTGTGTAAGTGTTTTAATATCGTATGTGATAATCCGGAACCGATCTGTGATTTCATCATCAAAGAATTAAACCGCAGCGCCACTGTTTATCAGGCCCAGGGCGCATTTACCCACCATCGCAAGACGGTGATCATGACTACCATGCGCCGCAGCCAGGCTGTAAAGCTGAGAAACTTTATCCGCCAGGCAGAGCCGACTGCATTTATGCTGATCTCCAACTCCAGCGAGATCATCGGTAAGGGATTTTTATCAAACTAATGCTTCATCACCAGACAGAAACGGGAGGTTCATTTTAATATGAAACAGATATTTCGGACATCTGATCTTGATGTCTGCAGAGATGGAAAAACACTGGTAACAGAAAAATTACAGGAACTGATTGACCTGGCAGCCCAGGCCAGGGGAATTGCGCTGCTGGAAAAAGGTACTTATCTGACGGCGGCACTGTATCTGAAAAGTCATATGGAACTGCAGTTTGAAGAAGGAGCTGTGCTTCTGGGAACCACGGATGAAGAGCAGTATCCGGTAGTGCCGACGAGAGCGGCTGGAATTGAGATGGACTGGTATCCGGGAATTTTAAACTGTGATGGTCAGACGGATGTGGTGATCAGCGGTCCTGGCATGATTGATGGTCAGGGAGAGTACTGGTGGAATAAATACTGGGGCGAAGACCAGAAGGGCGGCATGCGAAAAGAGTATGATGCGAAAGGACTTCGCTGGGCCTGTGATTATGACTGTATGAGAGTCCGGAATCTGGTGGTTATGGGATCAGATCATGTGACCATCAGGGATATCACCTCTTACAGATCCGGCTTCTGGAATGTGCATATCTGCTATAGCAGCCAGATCCATGTGGATGGAATCAAGATTGCAGGATGTGGAAAGAGCAGTCCAAGCACCGATGGAATTGATATCGATTCCTGTGATCATGTGCTGGTGGAGAATTGCGAGACTTCCTGCAATGATGACAGCATCTGTATCAAATCGGGAAGAGATGCGGACGGCTACCGTGTGGGACGTCCATGTCATCATATCACAGTACAGAACTGTAAGATTCATGCTGGATTTGGCGTGACGATCGGAAGTGAGGTATCTGGCGGCGTCCATGACATTCTCTTAAAACAGCTCCAGTATCATGGAACTGATTGCGGTTTCCGGATCAAATCTTCTTTGCCAAGAAGAGGATATATCCGGAATGTGCTGGTGGAAGACCTTCAGATGGTCAATGTGAAGTATCCGTTCCATTTCTGTCTCAACTGGAATCCAGCCTACAGCTACTGTGATCTGCCGGAGGACTACCAGGGAGAAGTGCCGGATAGCTGGAGAAAATTATTGGAAAAATTGCCGGAAAGCGTTCCGCTTACCCAGGTCAGTGATATCACCATCCGGAATGTAGAAGCCAGATGTGAGGATGATTACGAAGGAATCAGCCGCGCTTTTCATATCGAGGGCTATGCCCAGATGCCGATCAGCCAGATCCGGTTTGAACATGTGAAATTGGATTGCAAGGAATTTGGCGTGATCAATTATGTAAAAGACATGGAATGGAACCAGGTACAGGTGTCAGTGTCCGAAGAGCGGAACGTGGCAAATGATGATTATGATAACCGATAGATTTCACGCGATGTTTGTGTGTATTCCTATTCCAATCCAAGCTCCAATATGCTATAATTAAAAATCGTGTTATAGCCAGATAAAAACAAAGTAAAATAGAGAGGTACGAAGGAGCATGGCGGTTAATAAGAATGGAATCGTGGTAATGGGAGCTGTTTTTGTGGATATCAAGGGGTTCCCGGATGATGTTTATATTCCAGATGGAAGAAATGCTGGAAAGGTAGAGTATATCCATGGAGGTGTCAGCCGGAACGTAGTAGAGGATATTGCCAACATGGAGCTGCGCCCGACCTTTTTAAGTATTGTGGATGAGTCTGCGCTGGGTGATGCAGTTGTCCGCAAGCTGAATAACCATAAGGTAAATACCGAATATATCCAGTCTGCGCCCAATGGCATGGGAACCTGGCTGGCAGTGTTTGATAACAACGGCGATCTGGCGGGATCGATTTCCCAGAGACCGGATCTGATGCCGCTGCTTGACGTTCTGGCGAAAAAGGGTGACGAGATCTTTGCCAATGCGGATTCGATCATCATCGAGGTGGATGTGGATAAGGAGATCGTGAAAAAGGTAGTAGAGCTGTGCGAGAAGCATCAGAAGAAGCTGTACGGTGTGGTCAGCAATATGAGTATCGCTGTGGAACGTCGAGATTTCCTTCAGAAGTTTGACTGCTTTATCTGCAACCAGTTAGAAGCCGGCATGTTCTTCGCGGATGATTTCAGTGAGACTGCCCCAAAGGAACTGGCTGAGATCCTGGCGAAGAAGCTTCAGCTTGCCAAAATCCCATCCATGGTTGTGACCATGGGAGGCGCAGGTTCGGTCTATGCAGATATGAAGGGGAAGAAGGGCTTCTGCCCGGCGAAAAAGGTACAGGTAAAGGACACCACAGGAGCGGGTGATGCTTTCTGCGCAGGTGTTTCCAGTGGCCTGACCTATGGCAAGACATTGGCGGAATCAGTAGAGATCGGAACCAGACTGGCAGCATCCGTGATCACCTCTTCCGAGAATGTGTGCCCGCGTTTTCTTCCCGGAGAACTTGGAATCGAGGCATAAAACGTGTTAGTTAGAAAAATCGTAAATTTCGCGAAAAAAGAGACGGTTCTTTTTGCAGCGGTGCTATTGGCATTCGGTTCCATGGTCTGTGTTCCGCCGGATATGCAGTATCTTTCTTATATTGATTATCGGGTTCTGGCATTGCTGTTTTGTCTGATGACGGTTATGGAAGGCTTTAAAAGCACAGGATTTTTTGCAGCAGTGGCGGGGAAATTGCTTGAAAAGGTAAAAACCTTTCGCCAATTATATCTGGTGCTGGTGTTTTTATGCTTTTTTACTTCCATGTGGATTACCAATGATGTGGCACTTTTGACCTTTGTCCCATTTACGGTTCTGGTTCTGCGGATGACTGGTCTGGAACAGGAAATGATTCCTGTGATTGTGTTACAGACCATTGCGGCAAATCTTGGAAGTATGACCACTCCGGTGGGAAATCCCCAGAACTTGTATCTGTATTCCATTTCCGGTATGGGAATCGGAGCATTTTTACAGATCATGGGTCCGTTGACCTTGATTTCTTCCGGTTTGATCTTTTTGATCTGCCTGATCCATAAGGATTTTCCAATCCGGCAGGGGATGCTGGGAAAAGAGATTGTTGGAGTCCGGAAAGCTGGAGAAAATCAGGTGTTAGCAGTATTATTTTTCATAAGCCTGCTGTCCGTGTTCCGTATCCTGTCATGGCAGCTCTTGCTGCTGATTGTTCTGGCATCCTGTATGGGGATCAAAGCTTTCTGTAAAGAAAAATATCTTCCATTAGAGGCAGACTTTGGTCTGCTTCTGACCTTTGTGGCGTTTTTTATATTTATCGGCAATATGGGCCGGATCTGTGCGGTAAGAGAAGTGCTGAGCCAGGTTTTAAATGGAAGAGAGCTTCTGATCTCATTCCTGTGCAGCCAGATGATCAGCAATGTTCCGGCAGCGATCCTGTTATCTGGTTTTACGCAAGAGTATCGGGGTTTGCTGCAGGGGGTCAACATCGGCGGTCTTGGAACCTTGATCGCTTCTCTGGCAAGTCTGATTTCCTATAAGTTTTTTGCCGCAGAGTCAGAGCAGACTCCGGCAGTGGGAACCAGAGGGAGATACATGCTTACCTTTACCATCTGGAACGTGGGGATGGCGCTGGTCCTTTTAGCAGCTGCGTTTTTGTTGAATGGTCTGACATAAGAAAATATTGGTATAGAGTAAAAATATACGTAACTATTCAGTACCTTCATAGTTACGAGCAAAAATCCATTCCAGATCAGCT
>OGEQ01000063.1_pt1 | contig 115394 bp, 106 predicted proteins | sample 1570731 | NCBI WGS metagenome assembly OGEQ01 (sample SAMEA2582132, study PRJEB24529) | metagenome | biome: Human gut stool | place: China | collected 2011
AACGTGGCGTTTTGTTCCGTTGCAAGACTTTACCTCAAAATCCGACATTGATTGGAGTAAGAACATATCCGAAATAGATACTCAACTCTATGCAAAATACGGCCTATCAGAAGATGAAATGCAATTCATAGAATCAATGATAAAGCCCATGTGAAATAACCATGTGAAATAACCTTAAAAAGTATGCTTTCTTACCCTTAATGACTTGCGAATTTCGCGAATCATTAAGGGTTATAACTTATAGCAAGTTCTTGATTACTATAACAATTGTTCTATTTTTAATACATTATATTTCTCAAAATCATCCAAATGGTTATATAGTTGTCTTATCATATTTTGATTTTCAGGATTATTTTCTTTAGCATCATAGTATTCAACTACTTTAAATGATGCACCAATGTCACTAACACGTCTTCCTAATTTAGTGTCTGCACTATACTCTAATCGTAACAACAAAGCCTCAATACCACTTACATCGTCAATGTTAACGCCTGCGCTTGTCGCGTCAAAATGTTTGTACAGCAGATTAAACAAACCAAAATATTTAACGACCTGATAACGAAGTATGTTAAAAACAAAATTCGCAGCTTTTCTAACACCTTTGTCGACATCTTGTTCTTTGTTGATATAGTAATTCGCGGAACCAGCAAAACCTCGTAAAATGAATGCGGAAATCATACCTGTTAGATAACAATTTCCTGTTACACCATCTCCATTCTCTGCATAAAAACGTAAATTATCATTTTTGATAATAGGGCGTATGCTTTGACATATAAGTTCAATTCCTGGATTATAAGGTCTATGTTGACCAACAAACCGTTTTATTAATTCCTTAATTTTGTTATGGTCCGCAAATGAAAAGCGTGCAATTGTATTGTATAAATAAATCTTATCATCATAAGAAATTGTTCTGAATTCTTCAAAACAGGCATTTGGCATCGCTCCACTACCCTTTATCTGATCCAGTTGTTCTCTCCGTGCCATTTGTTCCTGTGTGAGATAAGCCGAGTCTGTTAGTATGATGTCAACATCCTGTTTTTCTGCATTCCTATCGAAAAATTTATGTCGCAGTATCTCATCCTGTCCATTGATACATTTACGGAACTCCTTATCCATTATAAAAATCCTGCCTTTATAATGCTCCATAAATCGTCCAGCTCTTCCCTCGATGTTTTGAGCATCAAATTTTTTCAAGTCTTTTGTTCCCTTTTTTCCTGATAACACTATAATGTTTTTAGCAGTCGTATTTACGCCTTCCGTAATAGTCGTTGTACATATTAATACTTTTAGAACTCCTTCGTTAAATAATGATATGATTTCTTGCTGGATGTATTTGGGGACTAATCCATGATGTATGCCTATTCCTTTTTTTAGAGCTTTTGATACAATCCATTGATTTCCTTTTCTATCTATAAATAAATTGCCTATATGATTTATAAGCCTCGTAACTTTATCATTGACGATGTTTTCCAAACCTGTTTCTTCGTTAATAAGTTCTTTCGCATATGTTTCCGTTAAAGGTTTTTGGCTACAATAAATAATAGTATTTTCTGATCTTTCCAAAAGTTGTTTTACAAGTTGGACAACACGAGCTTTCTTAGTTTTTTCTGTAAAAGTTAGATTAAAAGTGTCATTCACTTCCACATTGAGGGCTGTATTAATTATAACTTCATCCTTGTCTACAATATTATAAAGATTGTAGTCAATAGGAATGAAACCATATCTATTAAGAAAAGCCATAAATGAAGATTGACGAATAGCGTCTACTGTGTTTGGAAATACAATATATGGTCCTACAAGTAGGGCATCAGTATTTTCGTTCTTTAACAATTCAAATAATGCTATTCTATAAGCAACGTCACGTTCATTTTCTTGAGGTATTTCATCTATGATAAAGCCATTATCAAGTTTATATACTTCATCCACAAACACAAAATCAAGATTTATACTATCATTTTTATCTAAAAATGACAAATAACGTTCTGGAGTAAAAATAAATATATTTCGTTCTCCCAATGCTTCCGTATCACTAAGTGTATGAATATTGTAGTTGTCTTTTATCCAAGCATACTCAGGTTTTGTATGAATCTTCAACAAGTTTTCTGAGAGCAATGAAATAGTTGGGAAAATAAACGCGATATTCGTATATTTCATTTTTCTTACAATTTCATAGATTAAGAATGTTTTACCGAAAGAAGTCGCAGCACTTAGAAAATATCGGTTCCGATGTCCTATCGTAAACATATTCAAAACTTCTTGTTGATAACGATGTAGCATAACACCTTCACCAACTAACATATTACTTTCTTGAACATAGTTGCAAAAAGTTTGCAAACAAACTTCTTCATCAACATCTGTACCTACATTTAGCATAGGATAATAATATTGTGGAATTCCTGCTTGATTAGCTAAATAATGCATGAATAGCTTATCAGATTGAGACAGTTCACTATCTTTCATTAAATCAAAATAAGAGCATACAGCCTTTATCATTAAAGGTCGTAGGTCTATATTTTTCTTAGCTTGATTAATTAGCTTTATTGCATTAACGGCTGCTTTTGATTTATCCATTGTAAAACCTGGGTTTTAATGTCACGACTGTTACCTACTGGAAGAAAAATGAAAAAAATTGTATTAGGAATCGTCAATGTCGAATTAATTGTACCATATTCATTTTTAATATGAGTTACCACTTCCAATATAAGCTCCTCGTATGAATTTGCTTTATTATCGAAAATGACAAGCATTGGATATACTAAATGCATATTATGTTTGTGTGCTTCAACTGCCATATTAATCATAGGATTATCCCTCCAAGCATCAATAATTGCAGGAATCCTGCTACCTAAGGTTAAATGTTCATATTGGTTATCCATTGCAATGAAATTGCGATTTAGATAATCATCAGAAAGAGCTTTATCAATATTTTCAAATATCTTTTTTAAAGATTCCTTGTAACCTGATATGTAAAATTTTGCCTCCACAAATAGCATAAAAATTGTATCTGCATTTTCAAGTATCAAATAAGAGTCATAGCCCTTTGTTTCCGCATTCTCCAAAGCAGAGAACATATACCCTCTTGCAATTGCTTTACCTGCATGATAATAGTGTTCAAGAATAAGATGCAGTAGAACCTCCCCATGAAATCCATAAGCAAGTTGATTGGATTGAGGCGCTGTAGGATTGTATTTCAATTTACTTTGCAACGCTCTCATTTGAAGATTATTCAATCGGGTATGATCTATCTCATTGTCATTATATGCATACTCTACAATTCCATTATAAATTAGTCGTGCTATGTCATCATTTGGACCAAGCTGCTTCAGACAACCGTCATTTGTTGTTGAGATATGTGCACGAGGTATCTGTAATCCAGCCACATTAACTGGAAGTTTATATTGCAATACAATTGCATTTTGTATCAAATTTTCAAGACTCTGCCGCATGTTTTTAAACCTTATTCAACAACTTTATCACCTTATATACCTCCGAATACGCCTTCAAATCCTCCGGCGACTCCTTGCAGAGCTGGCACAACTTTTCGGAATTTGACATCGCCCTTTCCAAATCACCATTCTCTGTCAGGTATTTATAGAGGTTGGTGCGTATGAAATAGCGTTTTGTCTTTTCATACCCCGGCATATATTTCTGCAATTCGGGAAGCAATTGGTCGTAACTATCGTATCGCCGACAAACTACATTAGGCAAGAAGTGGAGCAGGAACCAAAACTCCGTGCAAGGATTCGTTTCTACAAACATCACCTTTCCGGCATATTTCCTCTTGCTATACTCTTTCTTTGCCCGCTGATACAACTGCATTTCGGAAGGATATTGATACAGCCTGTCCATATCAAACAGGCATACAATATAATCATATTGCTTGTTCAAATAAGATTCTACCAGTTTCAGTATATGATTGATGTCGCTGTGCTGCGGAAAATCCGGAGCGACCTTGAAAGGATAACGGCACGCAATCCTCAGAGAGTCGAAATAGAACCATTCCGTTTCTCCTTCGCCTATGATGGCGATACTTTTTGTTACTGTCCGTTCCATATCATTAGTCATTCATATTGATATACTGGCTACCCAAAAACGGCAACTTTACCAATTTTCCCTGCTTGTAAGCATTGTATGGGGAAAGATTCTTATGCAGCCCCAAAGAAGACAGACGTACTATTTTAGTTTCGCCAAGTTCGTCTTTGTCGGTGAACCATATCGTATCACGGCGAATGAAATCCTCGTTGAGAAGATTGATGTCGTGTGTGGTCAGGAGCATTTGGGATGTTCCATTACTGTTTGCTAGAAAGACTTTCAGGAAATAAGCCAACAGTTCATAATGAATACTTGTCTCCACTTCATCAATGGGTACAAACCGATTGGTCTTTAACAGGAAATTCAGTATCACCGCCATTCCCAAGAACCTCATGGTGCCATTGGACTCGTATTCTTCCGACAAATCATATACTTTATCGCCTGCCTTATGCTTGAAGGTCAGTTCCGTATTTGTAATTTTTCCCTTTCTAAGCATTTCAGCCTTTGCATCTTTATCAATAGGGGCATTCTGAATCAGTTGTTCCAATTCAGGTGTAATCAGCTCTTCCTCTTCATGTAATACCACATCTTCTATATTGAAATCGGACGCTTTCAGGAAATTTAAAATGAATTTCTTCAAATCTCCTGCCTCGTCTTTATCCAATCGTGATTTGACATATCCCGAAAGCAACATACCGGGAGCCAGTACATCTTTTACCTGCTTGGCAAAATAATCGTACACATCATTCAGCCTTGTCCGTTCCACGTTGCTTTTGCCAAATGCGGCAAGCACACTGCAATTGTTGATTGTGTTACCGGAAATCACATCCTGGCTTTTCTTCGTCATTTTTAGATTTACGCCAAAGTAGATAGTCGAGGAATCTGTCGCAGTATCATAACTTCGGTTATACAGCTTGGTAGGGCGAATGGAATCATAAACAATCAATGTCTCGGAATAGATATGCTTTGCATCCAATTCAAAACTGAGGATGTACTTCGACTGATTGATATAGAAAACCATTGACATCTTTGTCTTTTCGTTTCTTGAAGTGTCATCCAACATGAAAGGGATAACCCCTGTCTTTTCGGTCCGGTCTTTAGGCATTCTCAAAACCAGCATCTTGAAAAATTCGATGGCATTCAATATATTCGTTTTGCCGGAAGCGTTGGCACCATAGATAATGCCCACTTTCAGCAATCTTACTCCGTCCTTAACTTCATACGAATACTCATCAGACATAAAAGTATCTGCCGACGGCTCAAAACTGATTTTCTGAACCGATTTAATGGAGAAAAAATTCTCAATGCTGAACTCTGCTATCATAATCGTTGATTTTATCTATTGTATGGTGCAAAGATACAAATAAAATCTCATACAATAAACTATAAATACGATTATTGTAGAAAAATTACGCAATATGAACACAAAATCAACGAACGACTATTTATTAGAGCTATAAATTAACCGTCTGATTATCTCTAGAAAATGTTGATCGATTTGAGGACGGTAAGCGAATGTGGATTATGCAGCCGGAGAAATTAATTATCCAATGCCATTTGCGCCATCCCTTGATTTTATTTACGATGGCTAAATAGTGGTACTAAAATGGTGCTAAATTATAAAATTACTCTTTAATATACATTGTAAATCAAAGTAAATCAGTTTATTATAGAATTTTATATCTTGTGCTCCACCATCCATTTGCGGGGAGCAACCCCGAACTCCTCTTTGAAACGACGTTCAAAAGTATTCACCGCACATCCGCATTTCTCCGCCAATTCCGTAACAGTCTTTGCTGTAGGGAAGACAGCCATCACTTTGTCACGAAAAGAATATTCTTTCAAGTGTGGCAAGTACTTTTCCGCCACTTGCAGATCCGCTTCGCTGAATACAGGAATATTCCCTTTTCGGTACTCCTTTACCCTATCACGGCGACAAGATAGCAGGTAGCCCGTTAGTTCGTTGTACAATCCGTTCAGGTGCGGATAATCCTCATTATCATTGATGGCAGCCTGCATCCGGCATAAGAACAATATCCCGTCATGGTCTTTCTTTTTGATATATTCTTTCATTGTATCCAATAAATATCCCAAAGAATCGTTATCGTTATGATAAGCAGCCAATATCAGGTAAGCCGGTTCTTCCTGTGTTTTTAATGAAGGGCAAGGGCAATGTTCCTTCAACAGTTTCACCAGACGGGGCATATTATCCTCGTCCCGGGACAATCTTTCCAATGCCATCCACGTTACCGGATTCTTCACATCCGTCTGCCGCACAGCGACCTGTACCTTTTTCATCCACTCCTGTAACCCTGTTTGTCGAGCTTCATCCATCAAAATCTGACCCAAAGTTTTTCCCATACTTTCTATTTTAAATGGAAAAGTTATTGAACTTTATTTCATTCTGTTTAGCTGATCTTTTCCAACCGCATCCCATGTACTGGTTCTTATCGCCCTTTTTCTCATCTATTAACAGGGGCAGCGGTTCCGGGCTACACATCTTATACGTCCAATAAACTGATTCCCCAAAATGAAACATGTCGTACTGCATTTTATTCAGTTGCTTTCATATTACTTTACTCTGCTTGTTATAAATGCCGTGCAGCCTGCTGTTTATTATTATCAAATATATGCGAAAGGTGTATAATACCAGTGCCCATCCTGTTTATTAACGTCAGTTTAACACGTTAAAGGTAAAAACAAGCTCCGGTCATAATCTTTTCCCGATTGAAATTTGCCCTTTCCCTGCCATATCCGTAACTTTGTAAATCAAAGAATCCGATATGAATCAGGAATTATTAAAGCGCACGCTAAAGAACCGCCGCATAGAGCTGACGGATCAGGAGAAAAAGGATTACTATCCTAAAGAGCCTCTTTTTATGCTTCTGTTTACTTCTGTCGCTTTACTGTTTTGCCTTCTGATGGCAAAGATTAAGGGTGAAACGATAGAACCGGAATCTATATGGTTTGTCGTATTGTTTCCGGTTGTTTTCGCTGCGGTTGGTTACATTACCTATCGGAATAAGAAGAACACGCTCAAACTGCATTACATCAGTACGGCACTCACCCCCCAAGAGCAGCAAAAAGTCCTGATACGGCTGGCTAAGGAAAATCAGTGGGAAATAATACTGTGCAACAAACAGCAATTCGTAGCCGATGACATTTGTATGCGCTGGCGTGTGCGTATAACCGTCATTTTCGGGAATCCGTATATGGCTTACAATAGCCGATGCAATCCCACTCGCCGTTGGCACGCTTCCGGTGGCAGGAATTGTGATAACCGGGAAGCAATCCGTCAAGCTATCGAAAAAGAATGGACAACCAAAAACAAGAACTAAAAGGTACGGTATAAACAACAATATGATAGAGTACATGAACATTCCGGCTTTGGTCTGTGTCTCCCTGTTGGGTGCGGGAGCCCTTGCCATGATAGTAGGCTCGCTATTGAAAATGCAATGGGCTACGGAGGGAAAAAAGACTTCGCTATTCACTTATCTTTTATGCCTGATTGCAATGGCAGGTTCCGGCTGGACATGGTATGATAGCATACACAAAGCCCGTGCGTTGGCGGAAGGCAACCGATACACTTTAGCCACTTATGAAAAAGTGTCGGGTGTCATTAAAGGGGGACATAAGGTACGCCAGTTCGGTTTTTATGTGGATGGGGTGAAATATAATACTACGACGACATACCCCAAATTCTTGGGTGTCAGCAATCCTTTGCGCATCATAGTGAGGTATGCCGTCAGCAACCCTGAATACAATAAGGCTTTTGGGGACGAGTTTGTCCCCACATGGGTACTGTCCCCACCGGAAAAAGGTTGGAAACAATACCCGCCTGCTATTCATTGGGAAGGTGCTGTGCTGGATTCTGTTTATATGCAATCATTACAAGGTAATAATTAATCCGATGACGGTAAGTGCCGTATATACGCAGTTGATATAAAATGCAGCCATCAACAGCCGGGGGATATATTCCGACTTCCTGAATAGAGAGGCAGGCTGGATGATTAGCAAAGTAAGAAAAAGAACAATGCTAAAGCCGACCTGACTCATCAGCAACCATTGCGGATATTCCGTAATGACAGCCGCAGACCATGCTTGGAGCAAAGGAGTTATATTTTGCAGAAATACGTGAGCCGCAAAATATCCCAAAGAAGAAACGGCTTCTTTCCTCTGCCGTAGAAGCGCATTGATAGTATAAACGCCTATTCCGGCTTGTCCCAGCAGTATGGATAACTGGAAAAAGTCGAAAATCCAATAGATGGGATTGCTGGTAGTGCCATCGTTGGCAAAATAATCATAGAAACAGAGTGAGAACACGCAACTTGTTGCTACCAATCCTGCACAGATAAATGAAATGATTCTTTTATTCATCCAGAAAATCATCATTACTTAAATAATACTCAATAGCCTTTATACAATCTTTGTATAATGTTTTGGGATTCAATTTATATTGAAAGCTCAATATATACTTAAATGTTTCAACATCGACCAACGAACTCATACCCAAATCGTATGCTTGTTTGGGGACTTCACCATCTTCTGTTTCCACATATTCATCCTCTTCTTCCGATTCAATGACTAAATATTTGTCATTCTCCAAGTTCTCTGTTTCAATAACACTTTTTGAGCAATAGATATAAGCGTCACATGGTAATGCTTTATAAGCATTGATTAAATCTCCGATAGTTCCAAATTCTTTCATATATACTAATATTAATACATTATTTTTTTTCTTTCAGATACTTTTCCAATGCAATATACACTTCTTTCCGGTAACTGACAAAAATAGTTTTATCTGTTTGGGACGAATTTTTCTTTTTCCCGTCATAGTGCGGAATATTGGATAAAAACAGGCTATACGAGAAAATTATGTTCTCCTCTATTTTACGGGAAGGTTTGAATGACTTGGCAGGTATATAAGAATAAATACCCTCTTTACAACGGTAGGGCTTATACATTTGCACAACTCCCCACGAGTTTATCTCATCCACCCGGATGCTTCTTTTCCCGAACAGGCTTCGTGCTTCTATTCTATCCTCACAAAGCAAAATCTTACTGGGTAGTGCCCAACAGATTAACAGGATAGACAAAGATATGGGCAACAGGAAAATAAAGAGGACTTTATTCTCACTTAAATTGGCTACACATAAAAAGTAGATCATAAATGCACTAAATATACTGCATATTACAACTCCTGCCCAAACAAACTTATTTGTAGGGTAAATCCAGAATGTCTTTTTCCCGGAATCCTTATCTCTCATTTTATCATTATTCTTTTATATTCTCCTTATGCCCTCTAAGGCACTATATCGTAAATGGTCTGATCGTTATTCTTGAAAATGGTTTGTTCAATCAATTTTCCGACATGAACGATGCTGTCAATATCCACATTGACTTTCAGGCTTAGAACCGGAGCATATTTCACATGATCGTAATCTATGGGCGTGTTGTTATAGGTCGTTTCGATAATTGGGTAATTATGCTCTTTGGCAAACTGCTTCAATGAATCCAGATAGGGAAGTTGGTCTTTGCTCATGGCTTCAAAATCAATGTAGAACTTTCCGTTATCCTGCATGAAATAGATACAATCCACACCATTGGCACAGATACCCGTAAAATCATATTCCGTTCGTCCTGCCTGTACGTTTTTCAGCACGCCCGGCAACTTATCCATTGTAATCTGTGCGGCTACCGGAATATAAGGATTTATACTCTCACTCTGCGTAGCTCGCTTGTTTCCATATCCACATCCCAGTAAACCCAGAATAGAGGCAAGTATTCCCATCGTTATTATTTTAAAGTGTTTCATATTCAAATTACTTTTATGATTTCATCCATTTCATTGAAATAGACTGCAAATATACGTTATGTGTTTCAATCCTATACTCTGATTTTTATCATATATATTCTGATAATGTCTGGTGGCTAATCGACCATCAGGTCGATTCATCCGCTTGTTTTCTGTATTATTTTATTTCTAAACAATATGTATGACACCAATAAACAAAGTAAAAATGGTATTGTAGTATCATACAAGCACATTGCACCAGAAAATAAAATCATCAAAATAGGAATAAGAAAAAATGATAGGGAACTATACAGTATGCTGTTTCTAACTCTTGCAAAGCAGTTCAAGAACAAAGTGATTGCTCCGGTAGATAATGCCAAAATTCCCAAAATTGACCAAGCCAATGCCATGCCTCTATAAGAAGCATCCATATCTGGTACAGGTTTTATATTTTGAGTCTTTAGCCAAAGAATACCCGTAGTACACAATAGGCTAATACATAATATTCCAAACCATATTTTCAATAATAGTTTGATTATATAGTATTTCTGTTTCATTTTTCGTTTATTTATTATCAAGTTAATGTCCGGTGGCAGCATTTTAATTCGAGCTATCTTTCATCATTATTCGTAGTTGTTTTTGCGTAGGTAATGTTTTCCATCCTTTATCTGGTGCTTTTAGAGTAAACCAAGATGGTACGCTGTCTAATATAAGATGTCGGTCGGGGGCTTTGGCTAAGAATGTTACAAAGTAACGGGTTCCGATTGGAGTGTTTTTACTCTCGGCAAATGATATAAAAAAACTTCCTTCATATAAAGTCTTATTATATATAAATTCATATTTTGCACTTTGCCCTCTATAAGCAGAACCGTATTTAATAAGAGTTACGATAGAATATATGCCATCCTTTTTTACATTGTTGTTTCTAATTGTTGAGACAGCATACAATAGAATGAATACTACAATAGGGATTATAAATTTTAAAATCTTGGTTTGCTTAATCATATTTATTGCTATTCTAAATACTTTCATTTTTTTACTCTGTTGATAATGGGATGCAGCTTGCCGCCGTTAGGTGGCACAGGTGCTTGTTATCAACTATATTACATCTCCAATTTCTAAAAAAATTATAGCCACCTATATCTTCTGCTTTGAAGAATATACCCTTACCTGCTTCACGAGGTATTATATTATCTCCTTTTAAAGTTTCAGCTCCAATAATTTCTTTTATACATTCTTTTCCTGTCAGTCCGCTAACACCAAATCGTAAAGTACTTTGCGGTAATGCTGGAATTTCTATATCTGTATCAATTCCAGTTAACTCTACATTTTCTTTAGGCAGCCATTTTAGCCTATTAAGATTTTTTACAATCAACTCTTTAGGATTCTTTTCAAAGTTGAGTTCTACTAACTTCAGACCCACAAAATGTTTCTGCAAATTATCCGCTATTTCTTTTTTGCAAATAGTATATGTGCTATATACAAAATCAGGTATTACGTTCCCTTTGGCTATCCAATCATCCCACATCACTTTAATACCTTTTGAAAGGTTTTGCCCCATTTGTGCGTGAAGGTGGGCATATTGGGGATTTATATTTATCGCTATTCTATATACTTTCATTTTTTTACAATGTTGATAATGGTGTTGTGAATAACTGTCTTTTTAAGCTGTTTATTCATTTGTTAGCTATCTTCCCATTTCATTAAAATTAGTTCCAAATCGCTTTTTAAGAGGTTGCAATCATATTCGATTTTCTTTTTCTGCAATTTATCAGAAACATATTGTATATAATACAAGAAATCGCTTATGATTATTTTCTTCTGCTCCAATAGCGGTAATTCACCGAATTTACGGCTAAAATGACATTCGACCTTTATATGATACACTCCGTTTTGATTTACCAAACGCCCCCATTTATACTTAGGACGAATATAATATTTACCATTAAATCCTTCTGGCACTTCATTTTGAGAATGAAAGTATTCATACCTGACAGATTCATTTTCGTCATCGTGATGACTGAAAAACATTGAAATGCCAAGATAAGAAAAGCTATCGCCATATTCTTCCGGTCGAAGTTCATGCACGACCAAATCTTTTAGTCTATCAAGACTTTCATAGAACGGTTGAACTGATTTTTGATAGTTCCCTGACTTCTGCCACCGAATAGGCGATTTGGGCAATAAATTTCGTTGCGACTGAAATTTATAACCAGTATAATAGGTTTTATCACTACCATTTTCCAAAACATAGGAATCTTTTAATTTACTCCATCCTTGCTCATCCTTAATTTCAAAATATTGGTTCATCAATGAAGTATAGAAACTACCATTTATCCAGCGTTGAACTTTCGCTTCCAAAGGTTCTCTATCTCCCCAGCCAATAATTTTTAAAGCCTCACATACTCTCACAAGTTCATTCCATTCTTTAATGTTTTCGTAGTGGTATAACTTATCAAACTGACTAAAAAGCCAATTTCTAGCTTTTCCCTGTTCCTGTTTACTTAAATGAACAGACAGTTCATCAAGATTCTCTATGTTATAAATTTCAATCATTTCCTTAATAGCTAATGCCTGGCAGCGTGCCGCTTTAGGCGGTTTGCTGTTTGTTAGCATCATATTATTTATTCTTTATTTAATAGCTGACATTTTGAAACTCTTAAGAATAGCATTGATGTTGTCATCAGTCAATTCTACACTTTTTAGAATTTCTATGATTCTCAATGTGTCTTTGTTGTCTATTGCGTTATCAAATTCATCCATTTTGTTAGCAATAACAAGACGTTCATTGACGGTCATACCACCATATCTGTTTTGCGGTACGAGAGCTTTTTCTAATTGAGTAATTAGAATATCTGCTTGTACTTTACAATCTGAACTTAAAGTATCAGCATTCTTGAATATTAACTCCTTAAACAAATTTAAGAAGTCATACCAACCATCAGTCAAGCCATTGACATGTAATTTTGCATTTATAAGTTGTTCTGCCAACTGATTATTTTCAGACTTTATATTACTACATAGGGTATCATACCTTTGCCAATATTCAGACCAGTTATTTATTCTTTTGCTCATAATTCATTCATTGATGCTAACCGGCAGATAAACCACCTTAAATGTTTCATCTGTTTGTTAGCAACCTCTTTTCGTTTTATAGATTATTTCAGAATATCCATTTGGAAATGATTTGGTAATAGTTTCTAAAGTCCCATCGTCTTGATATTGGAATATGTGAACTAAATCACTACCACTTTTACCATCAATATCATATTGTTTAATTTCAATATGTGTCAAGGCATTTTCATTATAGATGTAATTCTCTTCACGGCTACCACGACTACCACATGACTGTAACCGTTTCAACTTTCCGCCCTCGAAAAAGTAATGGCGTACATTTATCAAACGTTTACCATTATTATATAGAATACTTTTCACAAGATTGTCTGTATAATATAGGAAAGTGTGATAAAACTGATTTTCAATTGAACAACCAACCTTAACTTCGACTATTTGATTTTGATTATTAAACCCGTAGATACAAAGATTTTTGGTGCTTTTTACTGTATCAGGACGCTTTACAGGTTTTCCTTGTCTGAAACCATTACGCTGATAGGAATATGGGGTAAGCTCATAAAACTCGCCCTTATACAACTCAGTCCTGACAACATCGCTTTCTATTTGTTGTCTTATGATTTCAAAGTCATTTTTCAATGCTTCAAATTCAGTTCTTAAAGTTTCTTCAATCATTTCCATTTATTTTGGGTTGCTAATGTCTATCGGCTAACTAACTTTTCGGAAGTTAAGCCGTTTGTTAGCATTTATTTTTACTTTATCATGATGTTTTTATTGTTGATTTTGATATATTGTTCCCCAATTAAATACTCCCTAATTCATACTGTATATATTTAAGATTATTAGGCTCTAACTTTTGATTATTTAAAAACTCTTGTCGATACTCTTTTAATGTAGAACGATTAGGGGCACTATATTGATCTTCTCCAGTATTTGTATTTTCCCACATACATACAGGGCAAATATCAAATATTTCCATTTTTCTATATACTTTATAGTTACAACATGGACAACAATATCCTAATAATGACACCGGCTTATCAATTAACTCAATATGAATATTATATAAAGCAAAGAAAATCTCTTCAATGTATTCATTAGTAACTAAATCATTATATGAAAATCGATCAAGTATATACTTATTATTACTATATTTTTGAATCTCTTTAAAATCCAAACTATTGCTTTTGTCATATACTTTTACTTTGGAATTATAATCAGATATTATATCTGCCTTTTCTTCATTTGATAAATGGAGAAGATGGTGGTATTTTATTAACCTAATAGCTTCTTTTCTTTTTAATTGGATCATTTTCTCAGTTTATTTTCAATGCTAATGTCCGGCAGATAAACCACCTTAAATGTTTCATCTGTTTGTTAGCAACCTCTTTTTGTTTTATAGATTATTTCAGAATATCCATTTGGAAATGATTTGGTGATGGAGTCTAAAGCCCCATCGTCCTGATATTGGAATATGTGAACCAAGCCTCCAGCGTTTTCCCCCTCTTCATTATACTGTTTGATTTCAATATGTGTCAAGACATTTCCATCATAGATGTAATTCTCTTCACGGCTACCATAATTACCACAAAGTAGCAACCGATTCAGCTTTCCATCCTTGAAAAAGTAATGACATACATTCATCAGATGTTTGCCATTATCATAGAGAATACTTTTCACAAGATTGTCAGTATAAAATAGGAAGGTGTGATAGAATTGATTTTCAATCGAACAACCAGCCTTTACTTCAATTATTTTTGCTTGATCATTAAATCCATATACACAAAGATTTTTGCTACTTTTTATTGTATCAGGACGTTTTACAGGCTTCCCTTGTTTGAAACCATTACGCTGATAAGAGAATGGGGTAAGTTCATAAAACTCACTTTTATAATATTCATTTCTTACGACCTCTTTTTCAATTTGTTGCCTTATAAGTTCAAAGTCGTTTTTATATGCTTCAAATTCAGCTTTTAACCTTTCGTTCATCATATATTTTTGTTATTTAGGTTGCTAATGGCTGTCGGCTAACTAACCGTTTAGGAAGTTAAGCCGTTTGTTATGAACATTTATTGCAAATAGGATTCTTCTATATCCTCTTTACTCATACCTTCCTCTATACTGACCCAAATATCTTGTAGATTACCGTTCATTTTGTTCTCATTAATCTTTAACTCGGCATCATCAGTCTGCCCGGTAAGCAGATAATTTCCATCTAACCATGAAAACAGATCAGACATTGTGTCCCATATCACTGTTCTTACTAAAAAAAGAATATGCTCTTTCTCTTTTTCAGATAAAGTTTGAAAAGTCTTTATTGCTTTAGAGTAATCATCTGAGCCATCAACGGGCTTGTTGTAAGCGTCTTTATATAAGTTTATGGCATTATCATACAACCTGCTCTTTAAAGCATAAACTAATTCTACTGTATTCATTTATTTTATTTTTAATTTCGTTTAATTGTTCATAATGGGATGCAGCTTGCCGCCGTTAGGCGGAATAGGTGCTTGTTAGTAGCGTCATTCCATTTTATACATTTTTTTCTCCCAACCTTTTAATTCTTGAAGAACAGGTTTAGGATTTTGCAATATCTGATTTAGAAATTCTATAAAGTTAGGTGCTAATACTTCCGTTGCAGGTGTTTCGTAATCAAAGAGGACGATTTCACCTTCTTTATTCTCATTATCTGTCAATTTAAGAGCTATCACACCATAATCAGAATATTGACCTATCGCAAAATACCCTTTATCAAGAATTTCCTCTTGCAGTTCCTTATTATTTTCAATTAGGATTTTATTCCATGAATGAATGGGCTTTGGATATAGACGAACATCTAAATCCCAAAACATTTCATAAAAGTGTTTATATTTCAAGTAGGTCTTGTATGAAAGCGGAAGGATAACATTTAATTTACTTTCTAATTTGGAAATATCCTCGTCTGAAATTTGATTATCTATCACTTTCCATACATGGTCTTTGTCCGTAATAATGTTCACCATATAATTAGTATGTTCCGGTTGAGTGACATATATCTTAACCGATTTCCCTTGAAGTATGCTATTATCTAACAAAGCCTGCATTTCAGGTTCTATGGGTTTCTCGTAAAAAGGAACATACATAAGATATTCTCTATGTTCTTTCACAAAGCCCAAACATTCATCTACATATTTCTTCACTACTTCTTCCATACTATTTTGTTTTTTTATTCGCTACTAATGTTTGGCGGATAATCGACCGTTAGGGAGATTTATCCGTTTGTTATCGTTCAGTTATCTTGTTTCTACTAATCGTCCTATTTCTCCAGTTTTTATGTTAAATGAAAAGCGAAAATCACAATTTGATATATTGATGAAAAAATATAAACTTCCATTTTCAATTCTCACATCAACGAAATGCATCTTTATACCACCATAATATTTACTCCCATATATAGCAATAAACAAATCAGACACATTCCAAATTATTTGATTTGTTGCGCTTAAAACATAAGCTGAATTGTATTCTCCAGTATATGGATTTTCAACAACACCTATTACATTATCATGTTCTAATAAAATAGCACACAAACCACCTTTTTCTTGTTTCCGATTATATATACTCCCGTTATATTCCCATGTAATTTCAATAGGAAGAAAATCGTCAATGGAGTTACAAGATGTTGTACTCAGAGAAATAGGGCGAATATATTTAAATGACTCTATTTTATTCATTCCATTTATTTGTTTGAACGATAATGTTTGGCAGCTAACTGACCATTATTAGGGAAGTTAAGCTACTTGTTATCGACTTATTTAGTATCAAAAGGATATTTGTTCCATAGTTTGTATCGTTCGTTACCTATCCAGCCACATACACAATCTAATAAATCAGCAACATAATCCATTTTTGCTTCATCTTCTTTATTGTTAGCGTAATTTTTATAAAGTGAATGGAGCGTATCATATGCTTCTTGTTGTTCTCCACCTTCTTCTTTATATTGCATTACAATCATAACCCCCTTTTGGAATAAGTTTATATCCAAATGTGAATTATTTACGGATTGTATCTCACTAATATTTTTTATTTTATTGTATAATTCTTCTTTTTCCATTTGATATTATCTGTCGATAATGTATGAAAATAAGCACCGTTTAGGTGGTTCATTTGGTTGTTAGTAGCTCTATTTACTTTTTATATTTTTCATCAGCAGCTTATCGAAAGAAACAAAATATTGCCAAGATGAAAAGAAAAATCGTGGTTACGAGTTGATTATTCCCATTTTTTAAGTTTATAATAACCACTAAAAAATATAAGATTACTCTATTTTAAATGTTTCTTTGAATCTACAAATACCATTCTTTAAATCAACCATTACCATAGGTTCATTTTTTATTGGAGAACCATCAACCATATATAAATGCATAACAGACTTATATAAGGCAAGGCAAAATTCATCAAAATTCAATTTAATCTTTTGTCGAAAATGTAAAATCTCTAATACTGTTTTTTTCTTTATAAAAGAAATAGCAAATGATGAATCCGCACCAATAAAAAGAAATCTTTTCTTATCGCATTGCAATCTATTTATCCCATTTAACAAATCTAATGCAGAAATAAAAACCATCATGGATTGATTCGGAACTGTGTTTTTGGAAGTTATTAATACTTCTTCATTTAGACATAATTCAAAATCCCCTAATTCAAAAGGACTAACTCTGTCGTCTAACGAATTTAAATAAAAGTTGATTTTTATCATATCTTTCTATTTTATTGTTGAGGTTACTAATGGGTTGCAACTAATTGTTTTCAGCACTTAGTTTGTTTGTTAGTCATTCTCATTATTACTTCTTGTGCCTTCTTCTTCCATACTTGATTATTGATTTTCTCTAATCGTATTAAAGCATCATTTTTTTTATTCATTACATATTCAATACAAGCAATATATATTTGATGCAATTCTTGTTGAATAGCCTTTTCTTCGTAGAAAAGCATTATTCTATATAGCTTTTCAAATGATTTTATTTTATTAAAGAAAGGAATAATATCCTTTCCAATTAAGAAATTTATTCTTTCTTGTAATTCCTTTACTTCTACACCTTCATAAAATTCAATGTTGCCATTTTCTTGAAAGAAATCAGAAATTCTACCTCTCAAACAACAATCTGTATTTTTTACACTTTTACCCTTTGGAACTTTACCCCAACACAAACCAAAAACATCTGAAGAATAGATTCCTATCTCCAAGGTATAATATTGCCAATTTTTATCACAATATTTGCCGGGATCAATTCTGAACATATAAACAAAAGGATCACATTGGCATAACCAAGTTAAGCCATTCTTTTTAAAACCTTTTATTTTTATTCCTTTCGATAGTTCTTTGATATACATATTGTTTTATAATGACTAATGTCTGGTGGCTAACCAATCTTTATGGGAGGTTGAGCCGCTTGTTAGTTTCCAATTATCCTTCTAATACAGATTTATATTCTATTTGATTATTCTTTTTCATTATATAACAACACAAAACATGGTCTGAAAAATATTCAACATCACTACCAAGATAAACCATGACGTCAGGTTCATCTTCTAAATTTCCTATGCAGAATCCTATCTCAAAAGGATAAAAACTTTCCAAAAACTTTTCTTTTGATATAGGCAAAGTAATCTTAGAATCTTCAGCCCAAGTTTCAGCAGTCTGCAAATATCCTTCATCTATAATATTTTGAAGAACCAGGTTTCTGTCTTGATTAAAGCGAATCAACCTATATTTTATTTCTTCTATAAAAGGGGAAATGTCATGATTTTCCGTATAAAAATAAATAACGGTTTGAAGCAAGACTTCTTCATCCCACATTTCTACGGTAATATTTTCATAATTAATCGACCGATTGAAATACTCTATCGTTATATCTTCAATTTTCATAATTAAATTCATTTAATGGAAACTAACGTTATGCTAACAGCGGTCATTTAATGTTCCGCTGTTATTTTCTCTAAGTATTTTATTAAATCTCTTCTTCTAAAATATCGTCCAACGGACTTTTAATTTTGCTTTTGTAAGTGTCTGCAATATGGACGTACATCTCTGTTGTTCTAATATTTTCATGCCCCAACAGTTCTTTTATGATTTTCAAGTCCGTTCCTTGTTCTATCAAATGTGTAGCGAACGAATGGCGGAACAAGTGGGGATATACTCTTTTTGTTATTCCTGCTTCATGGGCTATCTCTTTCAGTTTTTTGGAAACGATACTTTCAGAGAATTGTACTCCGGCTTCACGTTCAAAAAGCCACTTTTCCGGCTGATACGCTATCCTATATTCTTCCAGTTTATTGATAAACGGTTTGGATAGCAGCGTATATCTGTCTTTCTTCCCTTTTCCCTGTCGTACATGTATCAGTGAACGGGAAATGTTTATATCATCCGGTTTTAGATTCAGCAATTCGCTGATACGAAGTCCTGCCGAGTACAGCAGCGAATACATGCAATAAAACTGCAAATCTTCTTTAGCTACTGTTAGAAAGTCTTTCACTTCTTCCTTGCTCAATACATCCAGCAGTGTCTTCTCACGTTTTGCACGGTTTACCTTGTAGCAGTGACGTTCGTTGCCCAACACCTTTTCATAATAGAACTTGATCGCGTTGATACGTTGGTTCTGCTGGCAGGAAGAGATATTTCTCTTGTCTATCAGATAAAGCAGGTAGGCATTTATTTCGTCAGGCGAAATCCTTTTCAGGTTGCTTCCGGCAAAATGCAGTTGAAAATCTCCGATATAGGTAGTATATACCCGTATTGTATGATCGCTGTAACGCATCTGTTTCAGCTTTTCCAAAAAGCCCACAGGCAGTTCCGGGCGGATGGTCTTTTCTTTTTCCGGTTTATTTGTAGTGTCTGTTACTTTGGAATAGTCAATAAATGCAAGATTCACATAACGGTCGAAGAATTCTGCCAAAACAAAGTCTTCTGCCGGCAGGTATGCCTTGTTGCTTTCAAACAGCACCCCCTTCTCCTTTGACAACAATAGCCTTGCAGCATCGTTATTTCCGAAAGCTACCTCAATATACCTTCTCCTTCTCCGTATGGAGCGGGAGAGAATCATACGTTCTTTTTTCCGGTATGTTTTTATATTCTTTATTTTGTCAGGCATAATGTCTGTGTTATATGGCTTCTTATCTACTAAATGACGATATTGGGCAAATTTATGCTATTTCCTTCTATTCTCTATTCTGATTTTTATCACATACATTCTGATAATTCATCAATATAGGTATTATGCCTCTAAAAATACGGTTTTGTCTAATCACCCACAAAGGAATCTGTTAGTTTTTTCCTATATCCTATAAAATAGAACAATACGGCTCCTCGTTTCGGAAGAATTCCCAATTAACAATGTTAATGCTATTCTTAAAGTATTCTATTCTTGAATAGAAAGAATAAATCTTTTGCACTTAAAAGACTTCTTCTTTATCATCAAAAGCCTTGCTTTAACACTGTGTTAAAACAAGGCTTTGACCGACAAGCAGCAAAGCGTCATAATCATCTAATTTGCAAACAGATATATAAAACATTCAATTCATATCCCCTGAATTCCGTTCATACATTCTAAAAGAAGATAATTACTTTTCTGACAAGTAAAGTTTCATTCTAAATCAATACTAACGTAAGCTATTTATTAGGGCACAGCGATAAATTACAAATAAAAAAAGCCGCAAAGTCTTTTTATAGACTCTGCGGCTTGGGTTGTGTGTGCTTTTTTAGATCTTCATGTGTATTAGTTGGCTAATCCCGGATTGGCAGCAATAGCATCTTTCGGAATAGGAATCGTATAGCGTGGATCATCCTGTTCCAGTATATAGGTTTCGCCTTGGAGAACTTTCACAATCCGTGGACGCGTAGTACGACGAAGGTCAAACCAACGATGTCCCTCAAAAGCAAGTTCACGGGCACGTTCATTCAATATTTCACCAATCAAAGCATCTTTATCCATTGTATTCACAGCATTCTTTTTCTCAACATAAGCTACGGGAGTGTAACGTTTCTGCATCAGTTCCAAAAGACGCGTACGTGCCTGCGGCAATTTGTCCAGACGCGCAGCAGCCTCGGCTGCATTGAGATAAAGTTCACCTACACGGAAAGTACAGGAGTAATCTCTTTTCCCTCCTTTAGAACTCTTTCGATTTCCATTTTCATCGGGAGCAGCAAAATAGGCAGCCAATCTCCTGTCACCTTCCTGATAAATAGTAAGAAAAGAGGCAGGAGCCCATGCGGCGTTATTGACTACTGAACTCATAACTTGCTCCAATGCCGTTATGGTTTCAACTGATTCAAAATGATTAGGCAGAACAAAGGAGGCTTCGTTCATATCAACAAGAACAGATTTTTTTGCTAATACTGCTTCGGCAGATTCCAGACATTTCTGCCACTCACCCATATATAGGCTGACACGGGACTGCAATGCATCTACTGCCAAAACGCTGAACCGATAAGAAAAAACTGTTTCCCATTCTTCTTTGTTTATCAGTTCACGAGCTCGTTCGATATCTGACAAAATAGAAATATAAACTTCTTCTACAGTATTGCGTCCTAATGTCTTTTCAATATCCGTATCCAACTTCAAAGGTACTGACTTTGAACTTAAGGCTCCGGGCTTAGTATATGGCTGACCATGTAAGTTTACCAAAACAAAATGCATATAAGCACGAAGTAGATAGGCCTCCCCTACCAACTGGTTCACTACTTCAGGAGTGCCCTCTGTAATTTCTTTTTCATTCTCGATCAACTGGTTAGCTATAAAAAGTACATTATAGAAATTGGACCAGGTAAACTGACTCGTTCCCGGAAACGGAGAAACATCATTCCAACGTTCGATGTCTCCGAATGAATTCCGGTCGTATTCATTATCATTCACCATCATCTCGTCCGAACGAAAACAAGCTTGTCCGCGGTCCTTCGGTACATTCAGATAAGCACGCGCCAATAAAGCGCGATACTCTTCAGCAGTTTGGGGGATCACGCTTCCCACCGGTTTTATGTCCAGATAACTATCACAGGCAGATAGCATCAACAGACAACTCAACAAAGTCAAAACATATATTTTTTTCATCTTCTTTTTTCTGCTTAATGATTAAAAATTTAAATTCAAGCTAAACGTAACTGATTTAGGAATGGGCGGTGCATACGGATTGTACATTGATTCCGGATCGAGGAAATTCTTGTAGCTTGAACCAAATACAAGTAGATTACGTCCTTCAATAGCTACCGAAGCTGACCCCATTCCCAAAGCTTTGGTCATTTTCTCCGGTAAACGATAACCTAAACGCAGATTCTGCAAACGGAAATAATTCAGCTTCTTCACCCAAATATCCAGATGCCGATATATATCACTCTTTTGATCATACCAATAATACTCATCAGCACGTTTTTCACTGGTAATCAATGCCGGTAAATGTCCGTCGGTGTTTTCCGGAGTCCAACGATCCAAAATGTCACGATTCACATTCTGTCCCCGATCAAAATTGATAGAGTTATAGGAAGGGGTCGTACGTACATATCCTCCTAAATTAAAGGATAAATTCGCTGTCAATTCCCAGTTTTTATAACTGAATGTATTGATCAGACCGCCGGTATAAGGAGTATCTCCCGAACCCATATATGAATAAAATCCACGTTCTTCTGCCGGAGTTACATCCGAACTAACCGTAAAACCTAATCCATAAGGATCCTGTAAGCGATACAGTTCTTTCAAAGTAACCTTCTTCCCTTCTTTATCATAGAACAGAGGGTAACCATCCGCATCCAATCCGGCAGTCTTTATCGCAAAAATAGCACTGACCGGATATCCTTCACGCCCCGGAGTAGTCTGAGCCTCCGGAATAGCTTCCTGCAATACCTTGTTGTTATTGTAGGCAAAGTTGAAGTTCGTATACCATGAGAAATTTTTGGTAGCAACGTTTCGTGTGGAAAGAGATACTTCCACACCTTTATTGGTCATACTCGCCCAATTGACACTGGTCGAAACAAAACCGGTTTCAAGTGGCAACATTTGTCTTCCGATCAGATCTGTACCTTTGCGATAGTAATAATCCACACTCAGGTTAATTGCCTGATTGAGTACCGAAAAATCAAACCCAACATTCACGGATTGAGTTTTCTCCCAACGAAGTTTCTTGTTCGGAGCCGAGTTTATATCGATCATATGTTCGGATCCACCCGGTAAAATATTGTCTACCACATATTTGCCCAACAAGAAAGGAGAAGTGTTTTTATCTATATTTCCCTGAATACCATATGAAGCACGGAATGCAAGATTATCCATCCACTTTCTGGCTCCCTGCATGAAAGGTTCATTCGATAACCGCCATAATCCACTTATTGAATACAGAGGGAGATAACGGTACTTCTTATCGACACCAAATAAATCCGAACCGTCAAAACGGATACTTCCTCCGAATGTATAACGGTTCATCAACGAATAGGAAGCTGTGGAGAAGAAAGAAACATAAGCATTCTCTTTATACGTTTTCTTATGGAGTGGAAATTGTTTGGCGCGATCTTCGTCCGGAAAGATAACCGGCTTCGTGGTCAACGTCTGTCTGTCGAAGCCATATCCCGCGGAAAAGAGTGTCTCATACCAGGTTTTACGCAATTCAGTACCCACCATTATTTCCAGTTCGTGAATATCATTGAAGCTATCCCGATATTCTCCCATTGCCTTCCAGGTAATCTGAGAATTCGTGTTTTCATATGCCTTGTGCACGCCTCCGTCCGGTATGAAGTATTTGTTGCTCTGAGAAGCAGAATCCCAATATTTACTGTTCTTACGGGTTAAACGCATTGAGAAACTTTCCTGGTCGGCAATCTGTTCTTTTGAGGCCTTCTCTAATTGCAACCCAAGCTGGGTAGTAAACTTCAGCTTATCATTGAATCTCAGTTCAGCATCGAAAATAGATGAAATCGCATTAATCGTCTCTTCGTTCGATGTATTTTTACGTTCCTCAAAAATATTAAAACCTAAATCTGTATCAGAAGTATTTTGTACATCGAAATCGTACACGTAATTTCCATTTGCGTCGAAAGGCTGATAATATGGATTGGCCTTGCGTGAATAATAAACCGGATTCACTAATCCGTACGTATCTGTCAGGTAAGTTTTGTTATTACGACGGTTGGCAAACAAAGAAGCACCGAACTTTAACATGCGGTTGACTTTATACGAAGTCTTCGCTACAATATTCAAACGATCCAACCCAACACCTTTTACGTTACCGTTTTCTTTATAATATCCGATAGAGGTATAATAGGTTACACGTTCGTTACCTCCCGAAAGGCTCAAACTATACTCCTGATTAAAAGCATCACGAAAGAGAATATCATTCCAATCGGTTTCAGTATCCCGTAACCGGTTGATATCGGCTTGCGCTTCAGAAGTCAATGCTCCCCAGCCCCCGTTTTTGTATGCATCGGTCAGACCGTAGCCGGAAATGATTTTAGAGACTCCACCCTTATTATTCCCATAGGCAAAATTAGAACGGAGCAGTTCAAGTTCCAGATCTACTTTCTCCTGAGAGTTCAACAGATTCAAACGCTTGGAACTCAGTGTAGGCATATAAGTAAACTTTGAAGAAAAGTTAATCACCGGCTTCCCTACTTTTCCTTTTTTAGTAGTTATCACAATCACACCATTTGCAGCGCGAGCCCCGTAAATGGCAGTAGCAGCCGCATCCTTCAGTACGGTAATATTTTCAATATCCGCAGGATTCAATCCGGCAATAGACGACTGTTGTATATTAGAAATATCATTCAAGATCTCCGACTGAGGTACATCCGTACCTTCCAATGGAATACCATCCAGAACCCACAACGGATCCTGAGTTCCATTTAATGACGAAGTTCCACGAATACGTATTTTTGCCGGTGCACCGGGTGCACCGGAAGTAGAGGTTACGGAAAGTCCGGCAATTTGTCCGGCCAATGCCTGGTCGATACTTTTTACAGCACCAATAGTTTCATCCGAAATGTTCAGCTTCCCAACGGCAGCTGTCAGTTTACGACGTTCTACAGTTTGATAACCGGTCACTACTACTGCATCAAGCATTTGTGCCGATGGAGAAAGAGTTATTTCATATTGATTCTTCCCGGGAACAAGCTTAATTTCCTGCACATCATATCCTACATAGCTACAGAATAGACGAGTTACTCCCTCGGGTACTGAAATATTGAATTTACCATTTATGTCGGTAATCACTCCTGTCATTGTCGGAGAGTTGCCGTCTTTTGACAGATCCTCTGCCTTTATATAGACAGAAGCACCTATCAACGGCATATTATCTTCCGATGAGATCACCACTCCTTGAACTTGCCTGTCGGCGGCAAATGCAGAAGTCAATGCTCCGACAAAAGACAATAAAAGAATAAAAACGTGTCTTTTCATTTGTTACATCCTATAAAATTAATACTCATTTTGAAAACTGTCTTTTATTTATATAAATACACAAAGCCCCTCGCTCAGCAAATAAAATCGTTGAGTGTTTGTCAGAGGGAACTTTGTGTTTTTAGTGTATTTACTTAGAAATGCCTAACGCAGTATTGATACGCAAAATTAAATCTTTATAATGATATTTGGTGGCTACATCCGATGTACCCAGACGGCTCTGGAGCAAATCTTTAATGCGGAGCAGCTCTCCCCGTTTCACTGAAATGGCATCTGAAATACGATTTATCTGAGAACCATAAAAATTCAGTTCACGGCGTGCCCCCATACGGTCGGCGTATGCCGAACGATGTGCATGATCGTCACAACTGCAAAGCGGTGCCTGATGATCGAACAAGAAATGGTTATCGGTCAACTTTTTGTTCACCTTCACTCCTTCGCTTTCGGCAGCAGCAGTAATCAATGCATCTACAAAGCCTTTTTGCAAATTGCGGGTCATCACATCGGGTAAGCCGCCACGCTCGGTTACGGCAAAAATCCCCTTATGCAGACCATCCATCATTTCCACGGCTGTGAAAGCCTTTCTGCCGTTTACAGACTCATTCTCAAGCATACGCATCAGGCGATTATTTGATAGCAAGTCCCAAAAGATATAGGACTGTGCATTTTTCAACACTTGAGTCGGTGCATTCTCCACTACTCCTAAAGGTGTATTTCTGAGCAGATAAGTATATTGTGCAACCTCCGGATCGAACAACCACTCAGGATAACACAATACTTCATCGAGCAAAAACTTCAAAGCAGCCTGCTGCTTCTCTTTTTCCACAAACGTATAAGTCTTCTCGCCATCACCTACGGTTGTATTCTCAATATAAATACCCCCGATATTTGCCATCACATGATAGAGATAATTATTCCATTGATTGATAACTGCGTAATACAAACGTGATGCCTCTTCGTATGTCTGCCCTTTCTCCCCGGTAGTGGTCCACTGGATTATTTGAGGAACAATACGCTTCAAATTGGCAATACCATACTGCGAAGAACGAATGGGGTCATCACCAAGATCCTCGTTCTGCGCACGAGGGTCAACGGCATCCCGGGGATCCTGTGCCTCGCTATACTTGTAAAGCCGATCGGTATGTTTTGCCAGAAAATCCTGCAACAATCCTTTTTCTTCTTCCGGAGTCTGTTTGCCATACCAACGGTAACCATATTCTATGGCAAAAATATCATAAGGTCCGATATGAGGTGACAAAGCTTTCACACCGTCACCGGGCTGTGCCACATAATTAAAGCGGGCATAGTCCATTATGGATGATGAAGTAGAATTCATCCGGTCGGTAAATGCTTTCGAACGGAGAGAGTCGGTAGGAAAAGCCCAAGAACCCATCATATTATGACGTAACCCGAGTGAATGCCCCACTTCATGGCAAGCGACAAAACGCATAGCATCCCCCATCAGGCTATCCGGCAGTGTTACGCCGCGAGCCTCGGGACGAACCACACCGGTTTGTACCGTAATCCACTCCTGAAGCATTGAAAGCACATTATGCCACCACATTATATCAGCCTCAAGTATTTCCCCCGAACGCGGATCAAGAATAGAGGGCCCCATCGCATTTGCCTTGGTAGATGCGGCATATGTCAATACAGAGTAGTTTACATCATCCATATCCACCTCCATATCATCGGTAATATCTTTGGCTATAATGGCATTCTTAAATCCGGCATGCTCAAAAGCTACCTGCCAGTCTTCAATTCCTTGTTTGATATACTTCCTCCACCGATAAGGCGTAGAGTTTTCTATATAAAATACAATGGGCTTCTGGGGCTCTACCAGTTCACCCCGCAGATATGCTTCCCTGTCCTCAGGCTTTGGTTCAAGACGCCAGCGGGTAATGAATTGTTTTTTATTCACCCGTTGTTGCCCATCACTGAAATTAGTCAGAGGATTAGTAAAATACCCCACACGAGGATTGTCCAGACGTCCGGTCATCGGCACTTCGGGAAGCAACAGGATAGATGAACTTACCTCCACTGTCACGTAGATAGTAGTAGTCCCTTCTGTGACACGTGTAGTGAGTTCTGAAGTTGCCACTACATTATTATCGAAAGACTTAATGGATAAAATTCTCGATAAGTTCTTTATAGCCGATGTTCCCAGATTAATATTGGTAAATACGTTATTAATACTTGTCTCCGTACCATCATATATGTCGTTTACCTTAATCAACATGCTGGTAGAGTCATTATTATATGCCTCTATCTTGAAACCGGCTATTAACGGAGATATATAGTTGTCCTTCACCGATTGGCTGATAGCATCTTCGGATGGAAAAAGAGGCAAAGGCCGACTTTGACGGATTAATAATTTATTAGCCGGCTTGTCCAGCTCCAAACGGATCATTTGGTTCTCATAGTTAGTTCCGCGGTTCACTCCGGCCTCATTCAGTTCCGAAGGTACTCGTTGCAGTTTATTTACTACCAGCATATCACGTCCCAACAAAGTGGCGGGAATCTCAAAGTAGTAATCATTCTTCTTCCGGAACACATTGAACATACCGCGATGAGCGACACTATCGCTTCCCGTCAGTTTCTCATACTCATTCTCAACTTTGACGCTGTCTTGGGGATTGCTCTTCTTTTTCTTTTTCGAGAACCATCCCATTTCAGAAATAGCGGGAGGTTCAACACGCATAGCAGCGACAGGCTCGCACAAAAATGAACCGGTGGCCACAGTGGTCAGTAGGATTGTTTTTAGTCTCATGTTAAATCTAATTAGCACTTAACCTTATTCTACGCTATGGAATAAGGGGGCGCAAAGGTAACAAAATAGCCCATAATACCTAATAAGAATGATACATTTTGACTTTTTTTCTCTAAATCATGAGTAAATATCACATTTTTATGCAAGTTTTCGATTAAAAAGAAAGTTCAGTTCTCCCCTCTTTCTGTGCTGAAGTGTCCGTTTTCTCGTACAAAAATCGTATATTTGCCGCGAAACTAATTAAATAAATTAATCCCATGAAAAACTATTTAGGACTGATTTTCCTTCTTTTTGCCTTTACGGCAATTGCACAAAACAATCGTTCAGCCCTGTTGCCTATGCCCAACCATATAGAGCAACTGCAAAGTAAACCTTTTAGCCTGACAGGCAAAAATATCTCTATTCATCCAGAGCAACCGGAACTTAAGTTTGCGGCTACCACCCTGCAAGCCATCCTGAAAGATCGGATGCAAATAAATATCCCCCTTTCCGGCTCACGGCAATCAGCCATCCGGTTAACTATTGATCCGCAACTAAACGGGAAAGAACATTATAAACTCAAAATAGATCAGAAAGGAATTACCATTAGCGGAGCCAGTGCAGCAGCTGTCTTCTATGGGGTAATGACGGTTGATCAAATACTTTTAGGAGATGTATGTACCACCAATCGGAAAGAAATGGCCGCAGTCAGCATTGATGACGCTCCACGCTTTGGATATCGGGCTTTAATGCTCGATCCCGCCCGGCATTTTTTGCCGGTAGAAGATGTAAAATTCTACATTGACCAAATGGTACGATACAAATACAATGTGCTTCAACTCCACCTGACAGATGATCAAGGATGGAGAATGGAGATCAAAAAGCACCCGAAACTTACAGCCGGGCAACCTTTTTATACTCAGGAAGAACTAACCGACCTGATTCATTATGCAGCAGAACGCCATATTGAAATAATCCCGGAACTGGACATTCCCGGGCATACGGTCGCTGTATTAGCCGCTTATCCGGAATTGGGATGTACACATACCGATACCATTGAAAAGAATGTGGGTAAAACAGTAGATTTAATGCTTTGCGCCAATAATGAAAAGGTATACACGGTATACAAAGACATTATTGACGAAGTAAGTGCTCTCTTCCCTTCACGCTATATCCATTTGGGAGGCGACGAGGCAGTAATAGAAAAAAACTGGACCAAATGCGAACGCTGCCAAAAGATGATGAAAGAACTGAAATATGAAAAAGCATCTCAGTTAATGATTCCTTTCTTCGACCGAATGCTCAGTTTTGTACGGGCAGATGGAAAAGAGCCGATCCTTTGGTGCGAACTGGATAATATTCGTATGCCTGCCAATGACTATCTGTTTCCTTACCCCAAAGATGTGACACTCGTAAGCTGGAGATACGGATTGACACCTACTTGCCAGGAGCTGACCCGACAGCACGGCAACCCTCTGATCATGGCACCGGGAGAATTTGCATATCTCGATTATCCCCAGTTTAAAGGTGATCTTCCGGAATTCAACAATTGGGGAATGCCTGTCACAACGCTCGAAACCTGTTATCAATTTGATCCGGGATACGGAAGACCTGCATCCGAACAAGCACATATTCTAGGCGTAATGGGAACGCTTTGGGGAGAAGCAATAAAAGATATCAACCGGGTAACGTACATGACCTATCCTCGCGGACTGGCATTGGCAGAAGCCGGATGGACCCAAATGGAGCATCGCAGCTGGGACTCTTTCAAAGAACGGTTATATCCGAACCTGACCAATTTAATGAAAAACGGTGTTTCAGTGCGCGTGCCGTTTGAAATAGTAAAAAGAAAATAATTATTATCCAATATAAACTGTGAATGAGCGAACTTATTGTCTATAAAGCCTCTGCCGGTTCAGGGAAAACATTCACCCTGGCCGTTGAGTATATCAAGTTGCTAATACAAAACCCGCGTGCCTACCGCCAGATATTGGCAGTGACTTTCACCAATAAAGCTACTGCCGAAATGAAGGAACGTATTCTCAGTCAGCTATATGGAATACATATAGCTGACCCGGACTCGGATGCGTACCTAAAACGCATCATCGCTGAGACAGGCTGTTCGGAAGATGAAATACGAAAAACAGCTGGCATAGCTTTGAGCTACATGCTCCATGATTACAGCCGGTTTCGTGTCGAAACCATCGATTCCTTTTTCCAATCCGTCATGCGTAATCTGGCCCGTGAACTTGAGCTGAGTCCCAACCTGAATATCGAGCTGAATAATATTGAAGTATTAAGTGATGCCGTAGACAGTATGATTGAAAAATTGGGCCCTAATTCACCGGTATTGGCATGGCTACTTGATTACATAAACGAACGCATTACTGATGACAAACGCTGGAATGTTTCGGATGAGATTAAAAATTTCGGACGTAATATTTTTGATGAAGGGTATATTGAAAAAGGTGACGGTCTCCGTCAACGTCTTCGCGACCCGAATGTAATCCGCGAGTATCGCAAGACATTAAAAGAGATGGAAACAGCCGTTCTTGAACAAATGAAAGATTTCGCTCAGCAGTTTGAAAATGTACTTTCCAGCCAATCGCTAAAGCCAACTGATTTAAAAAACGGTGCTAAAGGGATAGGAAGCTACTTTAATAAGCTCAGGAATGGTATATTGGGGGACGAAATAGCGAATGCAACCGTAGTAAAATGTCTGGAGGACGAAACAAACTGGGCTGCCAAAACTTCCAGATACTATACTGACATTATCGTATTAGCCTCTTCCATCTTAATGCCGCTTCTGCAAGATGCTGAGCAACATCGCTCACGCAATAACCGAATTGTAAACAGTTGCCGGCTCTCAATGCAGCATTTAAACAAAGTACAACTATTGGCTAATATTGATGAAGAGGTACGTCAACTGAATCGTGAAAACAATCGCTTTCTCCTTTCAGACACCAATGCTCTGCTCCATCAACTGGTAAAGGACGGAGATTCTTCTTTTGTGTTTGAGAAAATCGGAACAAACATCCGTAATGTGATGATTGACGAATTTCAGGATACCAGCCGGATGCAATGGGATAACTTTAAACTGTTACTTCTTGAAGGCCTCTCACAAGGAGCGGACAGCTTGATCGTTGGTGACGTCAAGCAATCTATATATCGCTGGCGAAACGGTGATTGGGGCATCCTGAACGGATTGAACAAACGCCTTGGATACTTTTCCATCCGTACAGAAACACTGAAGACCAACCGACGAAGTGAAACCAACATCATACGGTTCAACAACAGTATCTTTACGGCTGCTGTAGATTATCTGAACGAAATACACAATAAGCAATTGGGAAGCATTTGTGAGCCTTTAATTAATGCATATGCTGATGTGGAGCAAGAATCACCCCGGAACGAACAAAAAGGATACGTTAAAGTCGAGTTTCTCGAATCAGATGAAAAACACGATTATACCGAACAAACCCTTATCAGCCTCGGAACGGAAGTAGAACATCTGATACAATCGGGTATAAAGCTGAACGATATCGCCATTTTGGTAAGAAAGAATAAAAGTATCCCCCGCATTGCTGATTACTTTGACAAACAACTGCATTATAAGGTTGTGTCTGACGAAGCCTTCCGGCTTGACGCTTCACTTGCCATCTGCATGATGCTGGATGCCCTGCGCTATCTTTCCGATCCGGAAAATCGGATTGTAAAAGCTCAACTTGCAACTAACTATCAGTTACAAGTACTTCATACCGAAAACAATCTTAATTCACTGCTCTTCCATAAGGCTGAAGAACTATTGCCTTCTGTTTTTCTGGAAAGGATGACAGAACTCCGTCTGATGCCTCTCTACGAACTACTGGAAGAACTTTTCAACCTCTTTGAGTTGCACCGCATCGAGCAGCAGGATGCTTATTTATTTGCTTTCTTTGATGCAGTGACCGATTATCTCCAAAGCCATTCTTCAGATACGGACAGCTTTATCCGATACTGGGACGAAACTTTATCTGGTAAAACAATACCAAGTGGTGAAGTAGAAGGCATACGTATCTTCTCCATCCATAAGTCCAAAGGGTTGGAATTTCATACAGTACTTCTCCCCTTCTGCGACTGGAAAATGGAAAATGAAACAAATAATCAACTCGTTTGGTGCGTACCCCAAGAGTCTCCTTTCAACGAGTTAGATATTGTACCGGTAAACTATTCTTCCGCGATGGCAGAATCGGTATACCGGAATGACTACTTGCACGAGCGCTTGCAACTTTGGGTAGACAACCTGAACCTGCTCTATGTAGCATTTACCCGTGCGGGCAAGAACCTGATTATCTGGAGTCGGAAAGGACAAAGAAACACAATGTCTGAGTTATTGGCCGGAGCATTACCGCAAGCAGCCTGTAAGTTGGAGCAGGAATGGGACGAGGAGCAAGTATATGAGTTCGGTGACCTCTGCCCGTCCGAAGATGAAAAAATGGTCGATTCAGGCAACAAGCTTACACGCAAACCCGAGAAACTTCCGGTTAGCATGGAATCCATGCATCCGGATATTGAGTTCCGGCAATCAAACCGTTCAGCCGATTTCATAAAAGGACTTTCCGAAGAAGAATCGGATGATCGCTTCATAAATCATGGACAATTATTGCATACACTGTTTTCTGCCATTGAAACGAAAGAAGATATAGAATCTGCCATCCAAAAACTGGTATTCGAAGGTGTTATCGGCAGCAAAGAGACAGAAGAGGAAATACGTACTTTGACCATGAAAGCCTTTTCTCTGCCTGAAGTACAGAAATGGTATTCCGGCGAGTGGAAATTGTTTAACGAATGCGCCATCATCTACAAAGATAAAGGAGTATTGCAAACCAGGCGCCCTGACCGCGTGATGATGAAAGACGGGCAAGTCGTTGTAGTGGATTTTAAGTTTGGTAAAGAAAATAAGAAGTACAACAAACAGGTGAAAGGATACATGCAACTCCTCTCCCGAATGGGATATAAAAACATCACAGGCTATCTGTGGTATGTGGAAGAAGAAATAATTGAAAAAGTATGAAAACATTTCTCCAGTTGGTCGCACAGGACCTTTATAGCAAGATAGGGAACGATCTGTCACGTACAGCTATCGTTTTCCCAAATAAACGTGCCAGCCTGTTCTTTAACGAGCATTTAGCCAACCAATCCGATCAACCACTTTGGTCACCTGCTTATGTGAGCATCAGCGAACTGTTCCAACAGCTTTCAGTCTTGAAGTTAGGAGATCCGATTCGTCTGGTATGTGAACTCTACAAGGTATTCCGTGAAGAAACGAAAAGCGAAGAATCACTTGACGATTTCTACTTCTGGGGTGAGCTACTGATAAGCGACTTCGATGACGTGGACAAAAATATGGTTGATGCCGACAAGCTATTTACCAATCTTCAGGACCTGAAAAACGTCATGGACGATTACAACTTTCTCGACGAAGAGCAAGAACAAGCGATCCAACAGTTTTTCCTGAATTTCTCTATTGAAAAGCGAACACTGTTAAAGGAGAAATTTATCTCACTTTGGGATAAATTGGGTAATATATATCGTCAGTACCGAAGGAATCTGGAAGAATCAGGACTTGCATATGAAGGTATGCTCTACCGGAACGTCATTGAACACCTTGAGCCTGAATCATTGAAGTACGATCGTTACGTATTTGTCGGCTTCAATGTACTGAACAAAGTAGAGACCCACTTCTTCCGGCAATTGCAGAGTACGGGAAAGGCCCTGTTCTATTGGGACTACGATGTATTTTATACTCAACTTCCTTCACAACACAAACAACGCCACGAAGCCGGAGAATTTATAAATCGTAATCTCAAACTGTTCCCCAACGAGCTTCCGGCCGAATTGTTTGATGAATTGAGAAAACCCAAGAAGGTCCGTTTTATCTCTTCACCCACCGAAAATGCTCAGGCCCGTTATCTGCCCGAATGGATCAGGGAGAACCTGAGTAGTGAAGAAAAAGAAAATGCTGTCGTTCTATGTAATGAAGCCTTACTCCTTCCTGTCTTGCATTCCATCCCGGAAGAAGTAAGGAACGTTAATATCACCATGGGATTTCCACTGGCACAAACACCGGTATATAGCTTTATCAATGCCATACTCGAACTGCAAACCAGCGGATACCGTACAGAATCAGGAAGATACACTTATGAGGCCGTACAAACTATATTAAAACATCCGTATACCCGTCGTCTTTCGGACAATGCCGAACCATTGCAACGGGAACTCACTAAAACCAACCGCTTTTATCCTTTTCCTTCCGAATTAAAGAAAGACAGGTTTCTGGATTTATTATTCACTCCCCGTAATGGCATTCGGGAGCTCTGTATTTACATAACGGAATTACTGAAAGAGGTATCTATTCTATACCGTCATGAGCAGGAGAATGATGATATTTTCAACCAACTGTACCGTGAATCTCTTTTTAAGAGTTTCACTCTGGTAAACAGGTTACTCAACTTGATTGACAACGGTGAACTGCAAGTGCGTATAGAAACTCTGAAACGCCTGCTGAACAAAATATTAAATGCCGCCAATATCCCCTTCCATGGTGAACCGGCCATAGGAATGCAGATAATGGGAGTTTTGGAAACACGCAATCTTGATTTTCGTAATCTGCTCCTCCTCTCGCTTAATGAAGGACAGTTACCTAAATCGGGAGGCGAATCATCGTTTATTCCATATAACCTACGTAAGGCTTTCGGCATGACTACCATTGAACACAAGAATGCAGTTTATGCCTATTATTTCTATCGCCTGATTCAGCGGGCAGAAAATATCACCCTGATGTATAACACTTCATCGGATGGACTAAACCGGGGAGAATGGTCACGCTTTATGCTACAGTTCCTGATCGAATGGCCACATGAAATCAGCCGTGAATATCTGGAAGCAGGCCAATCGCCACAAAACAGCCGGGACATCCGTATCACAAAAACACCGGAAATCATTGATCGTTTATACCAGACCTACGATTTCTCACATAACGCCGATGCCTTGATGCTTTCTCCATCTGCACTGAATACATATCTCGACTGTCGACTGAAGTTTTATTTCCGTTACGTGGCACGTCTCAAGGCCCCCGATGAGGTCAGTGCAGAGATTGATTCCGCTCTGTTCGGAACTATCTTCCACCGTTCGGCTCAATTAGCCTATCTGGACCTGACAGCCCACAAGCAAGAAATACACAAAGAAGATATTGAACGTTTGTTGCGCGATAATGTCCGTCTGCAAAATTATGTCGATACAGCCTTCAAAGAAGAATTTTTTCACGTTCCTCTTGACGAAAAGCCCGAGTATAACGGAGTACAGTTAATAAACTCAAAGGTTATCACTTCCTATCTCCGCCAGTTGTTACGTAACGATCTGCAATATGCTCCTTTCCGAATGATAGGTATGGAACAGAAAGTAACGGAAGATATCCAGATAGAAGGTCCCAAAGGAATGTTATCATTAAAGATCGGAGGTACGATTGACCGTATGGATAGTAAAGAAGGTACACTTCGGATTGTGGACTACAAAACCGGAGGAAGCCCCAAAGTGCCGGCGAATGTGGAGCAACTATTCACACCTGCCGAAGGGCGTCCCAACTATATTTTCCAAACCTTTCTTTATGCCGCCATCATGGCACGCCAACAAACATTAAAGGTGGCTCCTTCTCTATTATATATCCATCGGGCAGCTTCCGAAAGCTACTCTCCTGTAATTGAAATGGGAGAAGCACGCAAACCCAAACTACCTGTCGATGATTTTTCTGTTTATGAAAAAGAGTTCCGCGAACGACTATTGGCACTACTTGAGGAAATATACAACGACCAAGAGGAGTTCACCCAAACCGAGGATCTAAAGAAATGCGAATATTGCGATTTTAAAGCTATGTGTAAACGATAAAAAGCTCCCACTGGTATAATCACACGAATGAATCAGACAAAATAAAATGGTGCAGACTTATTTTTAGAAATATAGTCTGCACCATTTTTATCTACTTGAATAGTCTGATTCTCAAACGATCCACCCAAACTGCTGAAGCCTTATTTTTTCAGTGGAATAGAAAAATAGAAAGTTGAGCCTTCACCCTTAACAGAAGTAAACCACAACTTACCTCCATTCTTCACTACGAAATCCTGGCACAACAGCAAACCAAGTCCCGAACCTTCTTCATTATTAGTCCCGAAAGTACTGAAGTGTGTATCGGTGTGCAATAGTTTCTTCTGACTTTCTTCATCAATACCACATCCGCTATCCTTCACACTAACGATTGACATTCCATCCATATCTTCTAGTTTTATAAGGATCTCAGAACCTTCATTACTGAATTTGATAGCATTGCTTATTAAATTGCGTATAACTGTTTTTATCATATCAATATCAGCATATACAGCTTGATGTTCCGGTGCTTCAATACGCAAATGAATATTCTTCAAACCGGCCACCATTGAGAAAATCTCTCCAACCCCCTCCACAACTTCAACCATGTCAATATCCTGATATACAACTTTAAGTTTACCTATCTGACTTTTTGTCCACTTCAACAAGTTGTCCAACAGAGAAAATACATCTTCAGTAGTCTGATTAGCCATGGTCAGCAGTTCGTACATGTCTTCACCTATTTTTTCTTTGGGCAAACTCAAGATCAGCATATTCAGTACCATCTTAATAGATCCCATAGGCGAACGAAGATCATGAGCTATAACCGAATAGAGCTTATCACGCCCGATAATAGTCTTTTTAAGCTCCTCCGTTTTAGCTTCAATAATACGTTTGGCTGCTACTAAAGAAATTTGGTGTGTGACACGGATTATCAACTCTTCCTTATTAAAAGGTTTAGATATAAAGTCATTACCACCTACCTGAAAACCTTTCACTATATCGGCAGTGCTATTCAGTGCTGTCAAAAAGATAATTGGAATATGAGCTGCTTCGGGATCAGCCTTTAATTTCTGAGAGACTTCAAAACCGCTCATGTCCGGCATCATCACATCCAACAATATCAAATCCGGATTCTCTTTTTTCACTTGATCCAGTGCCTGGGTTCCATTACAGGCTGTCACTATGTTAAACTTCTCATTGGTCAACAATACTTTCAGCAAAAGGACATTTGACATTACATCGTCTACAATGAGAATTTTATATTCCGAGGGATTAATTTCCATATTCATCTTTATGTAGCTTTAATCTTGAGTTCTTATTTTATTATAACGTGTACTTCTTTTTAAAATAATCAATCATACGATCCAGACCTTCATCCAACAAAATTGTAGGCTGCCATCCCAGCTTTTCCTGTGCCAAACTGATATCAGGCTTACGCTGTTGAGGATCGTCATGAGGCAAAGGTTTGAAAGTTATCTTTGACTTCGACCCGGTTTTCCGGATAATCATCTCTGCCAACTGAAGCATGGAAAATTCATTGGGATTACCAAGATTTATAGGTCCCGTAAAATCATCATCCGTATTCATCATCCGAATCATACCTTCGACCAAGTCATCTATATACTGAAAGCTACGGGTTTGCTCACCGGTCCCATAGATAGTTATATCATCGTTCTTCAGCGCCTGAATGACGAAATTAGAAACCACTCTCCCATCATGGGGCAGCATCCGTGGACCGTATGTATTGAAAATACGAACAATTTTAATACGTACGTTATTCTGGCGGTGATAATCCATAAAAAGGGTCTCAGAGCAGCGTTTCCCTTCATCATAACAAGAACGGATACCTATCGGATTGACATTTCCCCAATAAGATTCCGGTTGCGGATGTACCTCCGGATCACCATATACTTCACTGGTCGAAGCCTGCAGAATTTTAGCATTAAGCCTTCTGGCTAATCCTAACATATTGATAGCTCCCATCACCGATGTTTTAATGGTCTGAATAGCGTCGTACTGATAATGTATGGGAGAAGCCGGACAGGCAAGATTGTATATTTCGTCTACTTCAGCACTATATGGAAATGTTATATCATGACGTACCACTTCAAAATGGTGATTATCCATTAAATGGATAATATTTTCTTTTGATCCGGTAAAAAAATTATCCAGACAAATAACGTCGTGTCCCTCGTTGATTAGCCGAGTACAGAGATGTGAGCCAATAAACCCGGCACCTCCGCTAACTAAGATTCTTTTCATGTAATTATTTTATAATGACAGAGGGCAAACGTGCGCCCTCTATCATTTAGATCTGCACAAATGTAAACGATTTGATTAAAATATGCAAGTTTTCCGAACACATATTTTTAATAAAAAGCCACCAATTCTAAAAATTCATTTATACTCCGAACGTGCTGCGCCAGCTTTCAAATTCCGCTTTTTTTTCTTCCGGAATGCTGATTTCCATTTCATCTGCTCGACCCGTCTGTACCAATGTGTGTTCAACAAACTTCTCAATCATGGCATTACTCAGCATAACACACTTCAGTACAATCTCATACGCATGATAAATACGATCAAAAGCATTGAGCTGCGAATACAAAAAACAAAGATGACGCGCCGAATTATCGTGTGCACTCCAGCAATCTCCTTCCTTATACAAAAAAATACGGCTTTTATTGTCTATTTCTCTAAATAATACTTTTTCTAAATCCATAATAATCATTTTTAGGGGTTTAACATAAAAACGGAACTTCCGACTCGGTGTATACAAAGCTACATCAGGATCAGAAGATATTCGTGACCGATAGAATGTTTCTGTTTCAGAAATGCTTTCTCTCTATCTACATTAAACGGTATCAACTCACTTATTATGCAAATAGAGGCTGCAAATGAAAAAATAGTTGCGAATACCGAAACAAGCCAGGGTGCAAATATGTTAAACAAAGAAACAAAGGCTATGATAATAAACGAATTAAATACAGGCTTAATAGAAGCCGCAAAAGAAAAAGTTCCGGCCGGAGCCAATCTGGCAAATACATTGATGGATATCTTATATATAGGTAAAGAAGCTATCTATCGCCGCCTGCGTGGAGAAGTACCATTTACACTGGCAGAAGCTGCTGTCATTTCAAGAAAATTAGGAATATCGCTCGACAAAATGATTGGTGTGAGTTTCAGCAATAACGCAGTATTCGATCTTAATGTAGTACACCATAGTAACACATTCGAGACTTACCATGACATCCTCACAAGATATGTCAATGCATTCGACAGTATCCGTGAAGACCCTACAACAGAAATGGCAACGTCATCGAATATTTTGCCTCAGGCACTATATCTCAAGCATGATATTCTTTCGAAATTCCGTTTGTTTAAGTGGATGTATCAGAACGAAAATATCAGATGTAAACACTTTGACGAACTGGAGATTCCACACAAAATATATGATGCCCAAAAAGACTTCGTCAACATGACACAGCAGATGAGAACTACAGATTACATCTGGGATAATACCGTTTTTGAACATGTTGTGAGAGACATACAGTTCTTCTCGGAAATCCATCTGATATCTGAAGAAGATAAAGAAATGATAAAAGATGATTTACTACTTCTGACGGAAGAATTGGAGGAACTCGCCGGGAAAGGTAAATACGAAACCGGCAATGATGTACGCATCTATATTTCGAATATTAAGTTCGACGCCACTTACAGTTATGTGGCAACCAGCAACAGTCACATCAGCATGATACGTATATATTCTATCAATGCCATTACTACCCAGGATGACGGCATGTTCCGCAGTTTGAAAGAATGGGTGCAGTCACTCAAGAAATTCTCAACACAAATATCCGAAAGCGGAGAGATGCAACGTATACGCTTCTTTAAAGAACAGCGTGAAATAATAAACACCTTGTAACTTTCTTAAAACGAAAAACGAAACAACTGGGGAGAATAGTGACAATTATCGAAAACAGGTGGCATTGCCATCTGTTTTTTTTCATTCCCAACCTGTCTTTCCGACAATTATTTCCCAATCAGAAATACCTTCTTTTTTCCACACATGATATGCCACACAAAAGTTCGGGTTACTTACTCTATATTTGTATATGCCACAAGCTATTACAATTATTACAATATTATTAATCAATAACCCAAATGGCAGTTATGAAAAATTATATCGTTAACGAGCTTATTGCAGCAATGAAAGAGCGGATTCCCCGGGGAATAAATCTGGCTAACTATCTGACAGATGCGCTATGCATGGGAAAAGAAGCTGTATACCGAAGATTACGGGGAGAAGTAGCCTTCACTTTCGACGAGGTTGCACTGGTTTCATGTAAACTGGGGATATCAATCGACCAGATTATTGGGAACCACCAGTCAAACCGGGTGACTTTCGACCTGAACTTACTGCATTCACCCGATCCCCTGGAGAGTTATTATGAAATTATAGAGCGTTATCTTCGCATCTTCAATTATGTAAAGGACGACAGTAGTACGAAGATATATACGGCTTCCAATGTGATCCCTTTTACTCTTTATTCTTCGTATGAATACCTATCGAAGTTCCGTTTATGCAGATGGATTTATCAGAACGGGAAAATACGTACTCCTAACAACTTGTCGGGTATGCAAATACCCGTCAAAGCGGTAAATGCCCACAAGTTATTGAGTGAAGCAGTTAAGGCGTGCAGAAAGACTTGTTTCATATGGGATAGTAACGTATTCTACTCGTTCGTGAAAGAAATGAAATACTTTGCCGGATTAAATCTGATCTCGGAAACAGACCTGATGCATTTAAAAAACGAACTGGTACTGTTGCTGCATGAATTGGAACAAATATCCGCAAAAGGAGAATTCGGTAACGGAAACAAAGTGGCCATTTACTTATCGAATATCGACTTTGAGGCAACCTATAGCTATATAGAAAAGAAAGATTTCCAGATCAGTCTCCTCCGGGTATATTCCATTAATTCGATGGATTCTCAGAGCCCACGAATTTGCGGGATACAAAAAGATTGGATACAATCGTTAAAAAGACACTCTACACTGATCTCAGAGAGCGGAGAGGCACAAAGAATCAGCTTTCTTGAACAGCAAAAAAGTTTTATCGACACATTATAAGCTTACCCGACGAAGATATGCATAAAAAAGATGGCTACGCCCTTTAGTATATAGGGTGTAGCCATCCCGACGTTTGGGTGTAGCCATCCGCCCCAGATGGCTACACCCTCCCACCTAAACTCCATCGACCTCTTGTTTCCGAATCAACCAACCGTTGATCTGCACGTCCACACTAATATAGTTTCCATTGCTATCCATGCCCTTAAAGAACAAAATGATACCATGCTTATCAGCACGATCCAGATATTCCTGCAGAGGTAAATCAGAATATTGCTGAAGCCTCAACGCGTTGAGATACTTATTCAGAGAGATGTCAAGAATCACATTGCCCGATGGCTTATGTGTAATAACCAATCTGTTTTCTTTGTCAGTCATCAGTCGCAATGTGTTCAGTTCGGCTATAGCTCCGGTTTCAGAATCGTTTTCGGTATGGTAAGTAGTATATTCTACTTTCTCGTCCGTTTCATCTCCCAAAAGCCCGTTTTCATGATCGTACCTTCCATTGGGTGAAACGATCCGAAAATCATAATCATCCACATCAATGTTGCTATCATCAAGCATTTGCATGATAATGCGAAATTTTTTCGTATTTTTCAGCAACGAGACAGTAGTGACATCATTATTATATTGCGGAGACACTTCTGCCTGCTTGCCATGCCATAGCAGATGGAGTTCCCTGTCGACCACTCCCCCACCACTCCGGGTTTTCAAGTTATTGACGCTGACCTCCAGATCCGCCAGTGTAGATACTCCGGGAGTGAGTGCAACCTTATCATACGACTCGCCGTACAATCCGGACCAAGCAACAAAAATATACTTCTTGCCTGCCATGGATTGAGGTAAAGTCATCAGATAATCCGGTGCAAAAGCACCGGATTTTTCTTCAAGTTCTGTCACAAATACGCCTTTTTCATCGAATACATACAAGTTCATCTTGGTTGCCTGCTTATGAAACAGGTCTATGTATTCCAGGTTGTAGTCGTATACAAAGCGGACATAAGAGTTGCAATCTTCATCCATCCCGTCTCTGACGCAGGAAGCACATAGCAGAAGGCAGCAACATGCAACCTGTATGTATCCGATAAATCTGTTCATAGCTACTTCAGTTTAGTTTAAATAAGAAAGAATTTATAAAAGTTCCTCTACATTCTGATTACGGATATACCACCGCATAATGTTGACATCTGCCGAGATCCAAGAGGTATCTTCATCATCCGGATCTGTTCCCGGAGGATTGATCACCGGCTGTCCCGGACCAATAATCTTATTGATGCTAAGTTGGTAAACGTTATTACGCACTACACCATAACGTCCATATCCCATCAGTACGGGTACCATATTATTGGAGAAATGGCGAATCAGGACAGTATAATAGCACACTCCTTCATAGTAGAAATTAAGGCCACCCACCGAAAATGAAGCCGTAGGCGAGTTAAACGCGTTCGGATTCCATGCCAGTACATCGTTGATAGCCTGTTCCAATCCGGCGTCACGCAATTCCTGAGGAATCAGGTTTCTGTCATTCACCATGTCTCTCATGGCTTCTACTCTGATAGCATTACCTTTGAAATAGTAGAAGCTGATGCCACCACTGTTACGAGTTGCCACCGATCCAAAGCCATTCGGTGTATAAGTACCACTGATCACTACGCGGGTAGTAACGTCATGGCGCTGTTCAACAGCTTCCATTGTATTTTCCAGAGTATAATCATAATCATCAAAATCCTTCGTCAACTCCGGAGTTCCGGACAGGTATTCAAATTGCCCGGCAGGATTTCCACCATTCCATGCACTGAATCCGGTAAAGTTCGGGTCCTCGGCATATCGTTCTTCCCTATATCCGCTATTGAGCTGTTCCATTTCGCCCGGCACACCACCCGAATTAGCGATAAAAGTCATTTTACGCATCCAATAAGTATACTGGTTGGTTACATCCAGCCCCCATTTCAAATTATCAATCCGGTCTCCGTGCGGCACTACTTCAGGCACCCCACTAACAACCACTTTTGCTACTGCACGCTCTACTTCTACCCTCACCGGATTTTCCTCAGCCATCCGCTGATTATCCTTCAGTTCTACTTCAGGAACAAAAATAAGATCCTGATGATTGGTCATATAAAAGTTATTGTCTGCGGCAATACCATAAGGCTGTATCAACGACTCTTTTGTCATGTTGGCAGCACGTGATAAATAACTTCTGGGATTTCCTTGTTCGGTTATTTCCAGTAATTCGCCGGGAGGATTGATCAGAATAAGCAATTCATAGTCCTGCTTCACCACTTCACGCCCCACCGTCACAAAACGGCTCACTGTAGGAGTAGCCGAAGGCACGTCTTCTCCTCTGACTACATCTCCTCCGGTAAATTCATTCACTCCATCAGTAGATACATTCAGATCCCAAGAGTATCGCACCGTATTATTCTTGGTTTCATACAGCACCATGCGTACATGATTTACCACCTGTTCTTCTGTACGTCCCGAGGTTGTCGGGTCGACTGCCACCCGGGTACCGGCCAACGAACCGGTAGATAAGCGCATGGAGAGAAACGCTTTCTCCGTAGGTTCCGGCACTTCTTTACCGGGACTGCCGCCAGGGTCAAAATTCTCTTCATCGCTACAAGATGCCATCATCATCATTCCGGCTCCGATTGCGAGGCCGAACATTAGTTTTTTCCATTCTACTTTCATAGTTCTACAATTGTTTAATTAATAAATACATTTATTGGTCACTCCTGGGTTTTTAGCCAAGTCGCTAACTGCCCCATATTGTATACTGCCGTTTGTATACCGGCATTTATTGCTTTCTCCAGATATTCTCCTCCTTTCCCATATTCCTGTTTCATCAGGTAGGCCACTCCTAAATTATTCCACGCTTCGGGCATATCCAGCTTTTGCAGACGAATAATAGCAGCATCTACAGCACCCTTCTCCAATTCGAGTGCCGCCGTATTAAGCTGTGCTATCGGATCATCGGGATAAATACGAGCAGCTATGTCGAACACTTCTTTAAACTCCTTGCTATCCTTGGGATAGGTATCGGCTACAAGAAACATCTCATTCAGACTGAGATACCGGGGTTTTGTTTTAATCAGTTCTTTTGCTTCATCTACATTGAAAGCACGTGCCACATAGGCAATAGTGTATTCGTTACGACGCAAAGGCGGATAATAGTCTTGCAATAGCATTCGGTAGGTAACGCCCCCATTCAAAGCTTGCAACCGATTCTTTCGCCGGGTAATATCAGTCTCCCCATCGATAAGAGCGAGTATAACCTCTTTATCATTCAGGCGAGAAGCTGCGACTTCATTACGCAGACCTGTCCAGTCTTCTCCCTTCCAATCAACGGTTAACAAAGACCTGTCAACTCCCCCACGATTCCGCAAATAACCGACCAACGCCAATGCCCGATTTTCCGACAACTTCATGTTACGATTGTAATTGCCCTCAGGTGATGCATAGCCTGTAACCTTAAATTCCGTTACAGTCAGGTTGGAGTCATTATGTATCTCATGGACAATCCGATCTACTTCACCAAGTACATTGGCATTATTCTTATAATTGCGTAACAAAACGTGTTTATCTACTTCGAAATTCAGACGGGCCGTATACGTCTCGCTACGTTGCTTCAACGGTTCCACCGGTGGAGTTACATAGCTCAATTCATACCGGGGCGTAAACACTTCGTCAAATACCGATGTCATGACAATATGCTCATCCCGCCCGACAGCACAATCGGCACAACCGGTCACTTTTTCATGGAAAACAAATCTTGACTGCCGCATCCATTCATCATATGGTAACCTGAGATGGATATTCACCATCTGGGGCATTCCGTTTTTCCGTTTTTCGACAAGCATAGGAAGCGTATCAAAATCAGCAGAGCCAAAAGCCAAAGCTCGTTTCAGGGCCCAATATCGCTTGGGTCCGGCAATCACTACAGGAGCAAACTGTTTCTGTTCCCCGCCTCCGGCAGATTGCAGAATCGGTGTAAGTACAACCATTTGCTGACTACCCAACTTCACGGTTTCCAAATCAAGGGATACATCCAGATTCAACTCCCCTCCCTTCCGGACTACATGATGCTGTCCAAAAACGATATGACCTTGATAAGTATTTTGCGCTTGAATGCCCATGCTATAAAGGACAAAACCCAATATCAGAAAATAAAACCTTTTCATATCTTTCATTTTAAAAAAATTCAACTTAGCGAATAAAATAGACTAAAGAGACAGCTGCTTTAGTAGGACCTACATAATTTTTATGTCCACTCTTTATTTTAGGGCTACAGTTCACACAACGATATTTATCGTATACCCAATGAGCATATCCCACTCCGACCGAGGCTTCCAGGCTCCAATGCTTACTCAGCACCCACTGATGTCCCACACTGACGCCTCCTCCATAGAAATACCCTTCATAACGATGATCTTTGAGTGAAGGAAACATCTTAAAAGGCAAATGGATACCGGCCACGCTAAATTCACCCCCATGCAGGTGTAATCCCCAAAAGGTTCCATTGAAACGTTCGCAGGTCCAGTAACGAAATTCCGGCTGTACCAGCCAATGCTTGAAACGCTTGTTCCCCCCCAACGTAAACGGATTGTAACCGCCATACAGGTCGAGTGTGGTTTTCTTGCCCAGCCCTATCTCCAATGCCAGATTCGGTGTAGTGGTAGCATCATACAGAAGGTTGTTTTTCAGAGCGACATGCTGTGCACTTATGGCTACTGAAATCGATATTGCGGCTCCAAACAGAATTAGCTTTTTCATACTCGTTTCTTCTATTATATATACTGACTAAAAAACTTGCTCAAAATGAACATGACAAATATCGCGGAATTGTATCATTCCGGGAATTGTATTCATTTCTCTTATAGAAGAAAAAAGAATAATAAAAATTCTAATAATGAGGCTTTAATGAAATGAAGTTGCTAAATGTAAAAAAGGGAGGGGAAAGTTCTGCGTAGTTTCGCTTTCCGCAAATAAAACAGCAGTATGTTGCGATCCGGGCAAAAAGAAGGGGCAAAAAAACAGGCATAGATTCTACACAGAATATGCCCGCCAACGATGGGATATATACTTGTAAAATCTATGCCTGAAAGACTAATTTAACGGGCAGGCTTCTTATCGACATTTCCTGGCTGGTCCTCTTCAGGAATACTAAAGTCGCGGTTGGCAAACAGATCAGCCAGACCCGATATTTGCTTTAAGCGCAACAACTCATCCCGATCCATACCAATATTCTTCATTATCCATTGGTCGGACATGCCTGCTTTATCCAGTTCGGCAACAATGTGACACATCAATTCTATATTGTGTGTACCCCGGGCACGATTATGGCGGATAGTGGAACTCATACGATTGGAAAGATCTTTGTCGATCACCACTACAGGCAACATCCCATTTTCTCTCTGAAAGATGCGTTTGGAGGTCTTCAGCACAGAATAACGATGGAAACCATCGACAAGGATATAAATATCCTTCTCCTTATCATAATAACAAACGCAAGGCATAGTGAACCCATCCTCCCAGATAGAAAGTTCAAGGAGCTTCATTTCCGGAGGAGCCACTATATTGGGATTGTAATCATTGGCCTGTACTTTTTCAACCGGAACCGCAATTACATTATATACCGGACTTTTCTTTATACTCATTGCAATATGTTTTTATATTGTTCGATTACTTGATTTCGTTTACTCATCTCCTCTTTAGTCGGAGAGAATCCCATATACTTGCAAGCATGATCATTTTTCAAGATACAGATACACATACGCTTGTAAGTGGGAATTTCCCTGAATTCCGGAATATCGACATCATCCTGATATTCCATACGAACCGGTTTCTTGTTCGTTTTATAGTTGGAGCTATCCATAACGATAATAGGCACTTTTGCCGCATTCAGTCTACGAATTGTTTCGTCACTCAGACATCCTCCTTTTGTACGCCAAAACTGAACGCTGACCTGCAACTTACGAAGATATCCGTTTCGGGTTCGATCGGGTAAAGTGGAAAGCAGGAAATACATAAATTCCCGCCAGGTATATCCTTCCGGAAGTTTGATGGACTGCCATCCCATCGCATGAGTTCCTCCATACATACTCGTAAAATTGACCCCATTGACACGGCCTATCATTTTCCCCCATGTATTCGGATCAATAGCACGATAAAGTGCCAGGCTCTCTTGCGCCTCACCTATGAACGGACTGGCTACACGCTGACGCTCCAGATTAACTCCTGCCCAGTAATAATAATCATATAGTTTATTGTAATCCCACTTAAATTTCCCGTTAGCTGTCCATACATCCGTTGTCTTCCAGTCATATATAGGGTACGCATTAAAGATGTCGTTTCCCACCTTTGAGGTCCATCGATAGCGATGATACATCTGATATTTACGATTGAGATAGATACAACGCCAACGATTGAAACTTTCTTGTGTACGGATACCAATCAGGCAACAAGTACGCACGGCATCCTTTTTAGTATGCAGCCAAGAGGCAAAACGCATCTGGAACTCATAGTCCCACATCTGTATATTATAAAAAGGAAAATCTTCCTTCGTCATGGCATTCTCAGGCATCGGACGTACCCACAATTCCTTTTTGCTGTCCTCCCACGGACGCCAGAAAGACTGATACATGGATGTACAGGTTGCTACCCGGAACGGTACACAGACACGGTATACTTCCAGAATATCCTTATTGTCCTCCAACATACGGGCAATATAATCGATTGTCATTTTATATTGTATCTCATAATCCATATGGAAAACCCCGAGTTTTATTTTCAGGTTATTCTTACGGATATAATCAATACATAAACTCAATAACACCCCGCTGTCTTTACCTCCCGAAAAGGAAAGATAGACATTATCAAACTCATTGAAAATGATACGCAAACGTTCCTGCGCTAACTCATATACATTTTTAGGGGTAGTTGCTGTTTTAATCATCATTCATCTTTTTGCATTTTTACATAACGTTTCCATGCCTTCTCTACGATAAACCCATGTTTTTCAAACACTGCCTGATGCTCGACCATGACAACGGCACACAACCGTACTTCCGAGCCGATTGCCTCCAAGGTGGTGGTAATTAATAAAGAGAGTGTTTCACGGTTATCATCACAGACATAATAGTTATTGATAACACAACCGCTTCTCCTCCGCTCCACCGGCATGAAGCCAACAACAGACTTTTTATCTACAGCAATGAACCACACATAGTGTTCAGTCGTTTTAAAAGGATAATTATTATTTGCACTCAAAACATCCGGATTCATCACTAACGGAGCTATAAGTTGGTATAAGCGTTTTTCTGTTCCTTGCACTTGTATTGTTTGTATCATGGTATCAAAGCCCTTTTGGTATATAATCTATGCAAATGGCAAAAATAGATAAAAAATGAAAGCAAAATGCAGATATAACTATAAAAAACCAAAAAGAAAAAAGATGGCACGATTATAAAACATTGTGTCTTTTTAATATAAAACTTCCCGCTTTCCTTTTTTGTTCTTATATAATTATTAAAATAAGAAATAGCTTGACTATGAAATTATTACATATAAAACGACACACCACTTGCCTCAATTATGTATCTGATTACAACATATGCTTTATTCACCAAAGACTCTTTTCAGGAGGCGATTTTAAAGTAGATAATCATCATCACTCGTGCATTTTATTTCTTTTAAAAGGAGAACTCCTGACATCTTGCAGTGAGTTCCACAATCAACAAGTTGCTGAAGGAAACATGATTCTCTTTCCCCAAAACGACCCGAATAAAAGCAAGAGCATGACAGAGACAGAATTTGTATTGCTATTCTTTGACAACCAGATAAATCTTTATAATAAGACGTCTATCGAATCGCTTACCATTCACTCTGAATACGAAAATACTTATTTCTACTCCCTACCTATCTATCCCCCATTGCGACATGTGTTGGATAGTATTTGCTACTATCTAAAACAGAAGGTTCAGTGTAGCCATATACACGAATTAAAACAAAAAGAGGTATTCATGGCATTCGGAACATTCTACAACCAGACAGAAATGGCACATTTCCTGATGCCTATCATAGGACGAGATCTAAACTTCAAGAGTTTCGTACTCGCAAATTACAGACAAGTACGAAACATCAAACAGTTTGCACAACTATATCATTGCTCCGAACGTTCTTTCAACCGTAAATTTAAAAGTTGTTTTCATGATACTCCCTATAATTGGATTCTCACCCAAAAAACACGCCACATCAAAGGGCAATTAGCCAATCGCGATATACCCATCAGTGAGATAGCCCGAACTTTTCACTTTGCCTCACCCTCACATTTCACCACCTATTGCAAAAAAAAGCTTGGAATCACTCCAAGTGAATTCAGAGAAAAAATTGCAGAATAAGAAGTCCTGACCCGAAAAATGGAAAAAATAGAATTTGTATTGCGACGGGAACAAAATAACAGAAATGGCATTTATCTGAACTACGTCAACGGCTACTGGTATACTTATGAATGGTCGGCTTTCTTGTTATGTATGCTCTTCCCGGAAATCGAAGTAAGAAAACTCTTTGGAGTGCAGCCTGAAGAGAGTTACGCCATAGCACGAGTAAAAAAAACAATTATAAAAAAGCTTGAAAAAAAATATCCGACATCCGTGATGGATGACTCCATCAAAATTTTGCTTCCTCCTTTCAACGAAGATGAAAATATCTTCCTGAATTGGAAAGCATTACTCCCTCCGTAAAATCGATTATCACAGCGTCTCACTAAGAAAGGCACTGCAGAACCGTACATTGGATATTCAAATCTTAGGTGGAAAATTCTTATTTTATAGTTAGTCCCCCCTTATAAATCATTTATCGATATTTAATACGGTTGTATGTTTAATTTCACTCAAAACAAATGAGCTCTGCATTTTAATTATACCGTGTACCTTAGTCAGTTTCTCAAAAACAAATTGATTATAAGCATCCAAATCTTTCAAAACTACTTTAATGAAGAAGTCGTAAATACCACCGGTAGAATAACATTCCATGATTTCATCTATATTCTTTATCTCTTCTTGAAAACGTTTAATATGTTCGTCATCATGAACTGCCAGAGAGACATTACAAAAGACAATTAACGGCAGTCCTATCTTCTTATTATCTACCAAAGCAACATACCCTTTTATATAGCCATCATTTTCCAGCCGTTTGATGCGTTCGTATATCGGAGTTTTGGAAATATGAAGCTTCTCGGAAAGCTCCTTAGTGTTTACCTTAGCGTCTTTCTGTAATACCTGAAGTATTTCAATGTCGGTTTTGTCTAATTGCCCCATAGTCTTTTTTCCTATTTTAAATGGTTTAAGTTCTCCTTTTCAGGAAAATAGAATAGAAAAACAAGCAAATATAGGAATAATATCGTATTTTAAACCAACATATAGGAAAATAATCTATTATAGATAACTTTGCAAGCACAAAAGCAATATAAATATATGGAAACAAAGAATCTTTCAAGTGCCACACATAAATGTGTTTTAGTGATTGATAACGCCCAACCTACAGGCATAGTAGCTAACATTGCCAGTGTCTTGTCCATGACACTTGGGTGTAAAGTCAATAACATTGTGAGTCATGATGTATACGATAAACAAGGCGAAAAACATTTAGGCATAACCCAACTCCCAATTCCTATACTTGGAGCTTCGCAAGAAAAGATAAAAGAAATCCGTAAGCTCTTCAATTCTTTAAAAATAGAAGAGCTGGTATTAGTCGATTTTTCTACTATTGCTCAACAATCCAAAACTTATGATGAATACGAACGGGAAATGTATAGTGCCAATGAAGCAGACCTGCACTACATTGGCATTGGAATTTGTGCCGAGAAGAAAATTATAAATAAAGTAACCGGCTGTTTAAGCCTGATCAGATAAAATGTATAAAAGTAAGAATATACTATACCCTATTATCGCTCTATTGACGGTTGTTATATGGGGTACCATTTTTGTTTCTACCAAAGTATTAATCAATGAAGGATTATCACCGGTAGAGATTTTATTATACCATTTTATTTTAGCTTATTCATGTATATGGATAATATTACACGGAAAACTTTGGGCTAATTGCCCGAAGGATGAATTACTTCTTTTCCTTGCAGGATTATGCGGAGGTTCTCTGTATTTTATTGCAGAGAACACAGTTTTGGGAATAACACCGACTTCCAATATATGCCCGGAACATTGCAACACAACAGAAAGAATCAGAATCATTTGAAAAAAACGCAATAGTCCAAACTATTTGGCATATTCTACTATGCCATAAAAAACAATCGTTATATTTGCTTACCAAACAGGCATCCAATTTGGATATACATTCGTTGGTCGATGTTGAAACATTCGAAGGAATATTGAATTTTCAATACAAATTAAATCTTAAAACATTATATAAAGATTACATAAAAGCTATTGAATATTATCTAAACCATGACGAATTCCTGAATAAATAAAAGTTGAACTTATGAGAAAGAGATTGTATTCACTTGTCGTACCATTGATATTGGTAGCATGTAGTCAAAAAGTTGAATTGGGTAGTACCGGAATGTATCCGAACTATCAAGTTGGTGAAGTGGTTAGTCTTATTCCGGTAGACTCCCTGACTTATGGAGATGTGATCGCATATTATTCATATATACCCGGCTTTCAGGAGAGGGCATTTAAACGAATTGTCGGACTGCCTGGTGACACTATCCGTTTTCAGGATCAGCAATGTATCATTAACGGCAAGAAGTGCGAATGGGAATTTATACGAAAGCTTTTCTATGAAGATGATGAATGTGAAGAGTATTGCGAACGTCTGCCCAACGGCATAAAGGTAAACATCTGTAAAAGCGTTGTACCCATAGATTCGACAACGGCTACCACGTCTGCGATTGTTGTTCCGGCGGGCAGCTACTTCGTTGCAGGGGATTACAGAAGTGGCTCAATTGACAGCCGTTCGCAAGGATGCATAGCTGCGGATTCAATTATCGGTAAAAGTGCAAAAAGAAAATGAACATCTGAGGATATCCCCGATTTATCATACCACAAAACAATGAATAGCAAGAACTTCAAATAGGTTAAAGTTGATATCACTTAAGCGCAACGAATCTTATAATTACCTAAAGCCCATTGTTCAACGATACAGATGAACTAAAAACTACGTTCCCCGAAAGAAACGTAGCGGATATATACAGATCCTATTGAAACATGGAACATTTACTATTTCGCTTCTCTTCCGCTTTGATCCGGGTTTCGCTCTATATAGTATTTGATTCTTTCGGACCAGGGTTTATCTTCAAGTGGAAACACATTAGAGCGTTCCGCCCATTTATTCCACTTAGCCTCCAGCTTTTTCACTTCTTTCGGATATTGAGCGGACAGATCTTTTGTTTCAAATGGATCCGTCTTTAAATCAATTAGTTCCCATGGTTCATTCCGGCTGCCACGTACCAGTTTCCAATGATCGGAAATAATAGCGCAGGAACTTTGGTGCTCAAAGTATAATTCTCTGGGCTTTATTTTTTTCCCATTAATTGAAGGAAGTAAGCTTTTACCTGGCAAATTCTCTTTGAAATCCGAAGGATAAGTGGCTGTAGCAAGATCTATACAAGTAGGCAGTATATCAATAATATGAGCCGGTTGTCTGCAAATCTGACCTCTCATCTTATTTTTTTCAGGATCTCCATAGGATAAGATAAAAGGTGTGCTTGTACCTCCCTGAAAACATTGTGACTTATAACTTCTATAAGGGGTGTTGCTTAAGTCAGCCATAAGCTGTCCCAAATATCCGCCTTCTTTTGTTGCGCCATTATCACTTAAAAAGATAAATACGGTATTATCCAGCATCCCTTTTTGCCTGATTGTTTCCAGCAATTCACCAATTCCGCTATCCACGATTTCAATCATAGCAGCATAAGTAGCCATATCGGTAATCCATTGTTCCTGTTGTTTTCGTGTGAGTGTTTCCCAAGAAGGACGTTTTCCACCAAACTCTTTTTGGAAGACGGGATAATCCATTTCGTCCGGAATGAACTTCAACTTCTTTAATCTGTCGAAACGCTGCTTGCGCAGCACGTCATATCCCACCTTATACCGATTTATGCATTTACCCACGCGATCAGCAGGAGCCTGAAGAGGCAAGTGAGGAGCATAATGAGCCACGTACATAAACATTGGTTTGCCTGCAGGATGTTGTTTGACAAAACTTACTGCCGAATCGGTGATGGCAGTGGTGTAATAATAATCATCGGGGAATTCTGTAATTCGGGTCAGATTACTGTATACGGGAGTCGGTTTATAATAATTCCCTCCTCCGCTCAGGCAACCGTAATATTTGTCAAAACCTCTCTGGACCGGATAGCTACCGTTAGGAGCATCAAAAGCTCCATCCACTGTAACATGCCATTTGCCGCTCATATAAGTGCTGTAACCACTCGCCTTCATCACTTCGGCAATAGTAGGGATGTTTTTCGTAATCTGTCCTCTGTATCCGGGGCGATGTTCATCTACTGCCGTCATCCATCCCATGCCCGCCTCATGCTGGTAGTGCCCTGTCAGTAAAGCAGCACGGCTGGGGCAACTTCTTCCTGTATTCTTGAACAGGCTGAAGCGAACACCGTTTTCGGCAAGACTGTCGATGTTGGGGGTCCGGATTTCACTTCCGTAACAACCCAGGTCGGAAAACCCCATGTCATCACATAAAATCAATACAATGTTAGGAGGAGTATTTGTCTGGCCCTTTATACAGGTGAGCCCGGCTCCTAACAAGAATGAAGTATACAATACTCTATTCATATGATTATAATTTAAAATTGAAATAAATATGTGTTTATTCTATCCACAACAAGCCGGGGTAATTATTCAAAGTCACTCTGCTGTTTTTCTACCTCTTTTAGTTTCAGGCGGCTTAATTCCTGTTGCAGGTCAAGGACACGCTTTTCACAATCAGAAGAGACAGTAATTGCTTTTTCGTTGTTACGCCCGTCTGTTGATTGGGCTTGTGCCAGTTCCTCTTTGTCCGCTATCAGAGTATGCTCTGAAGGAAAAGTGGAAATAATCAATTCTGCCGGAACGGGAGTCTGTTTGCCTTGCCATGCCACCGATGCGCGAATCTTGATTTTTCCGGGTGTAGTGGTAGACCTTATCAGCACCGGGGCAGTTCCCCAAAGTACCGGACGGGGATTGGTAAATGTCGCTTCATCGGCAACGAGCTGCCCCTGTCCTTCAATCTCAAATTTGACTTCGTAGTCATTCAAACGTTTGATATTCCCGTCTTCATCTGCGATGGCAGCTATGACTGTCACCATGTCCGAACCGTCCGCTTTCATCTGTACTTTCTCATCGTCCGCCCAGAGCAATAATTTCGCCGGACGACGGGCAGGCGTTACTTTATGTGTAGCGACCACCTTTCCGTTCATTATTCCTTCCGCCAGGAGATAAGAATCCGCCTGTTTATTTTGTCGCGCCAGCTTTTTGTCGTGCATGACATCAAAGACGTCCTTGAACGTGATAACCGGTGAAGGCATTCCTGCTTCATTGGCCGGCTTATGATAAGTATATTGCTTGCCTCCCTTACAATAGGTCAGACGAACTTCATCGCAGTTGCTATATACTGTCACATCTTTCGGAGAGAAAGGAGTCATCGCATTGGCTATGTAAACCATCGGTCCGTTATCGGCTATCAGTTCTTTGTTGGGTCCGGCAGGACGCTGGGAACAGAACATATAATAGGACATCTTGGGCTGCCGGAAAGCATCCATGATTCCTCCGTAGAACGGATCGGGATGATAGCCTCTCTGGTGGTCGAAGGAGTGCCAGAGGCAACCACCCATATGTTGTCTGGGAGTTCTGTACAGTATATCGTAACTTGTAAGCTGATAATCATTCTTGGCATATCCCTGTGCCTGAATCAGCATAGGCACTTCTCCCCAGCCGCGATTGACCCGGCTTGGTGAATTATGAGAGTTCCAGTCGTCCACATTATCTCCCCATTCACGAGTAAAATAACTGATTTTAGGGTCTAAATCTTTGGAGTTAAAAGCCCCTCCGCCTCCATTTATCGGATGGGTAAATTGGATGGGAAAGTATTCATGTCCACGTGCTGTCACATCACATCCGGCATAACAATACGGATATGGATATTCTTCTTTGAGAACATCCAGTACGTTCTTGGCGAAATCCACCGGATACCAGGTTTCATTCAGAACCGGTTCCCACATCCATACGCAAGGATGATTACGGTCCCGGCGAACCATATTGCGGATATCACTGAATACTCTTTGGGCAAAGATCGGCTTGTCATTCCAAAACTGCCATCCCGGTGTATTGACAATTACAAAGAGTCCTAATTCATCGCAGGCATCCATAAACGCCGGATCTTGCGGATAATGGGCATTCCGGATAACACGCAATCCGGCATCACGCAACTTTTTCGCATCGCGCCAATGCAGGCTGTTGGGCAGGGCATTGCCTATTACAGCATAATCCTGATGACGATTGGCTCCTATCAGAGGGTACGGGTATGGTTTTCCATTCAACCAGAAGCCATCTTTTCCCTTGAATTCAATGCTGCGGATACCGATACGGCGGCAATATCCGTCAATGATGTTACCGGCTTTGTCTTTCACATAAACGTGCAGTTTATAAAGATAGGGAGTGTCGGGTGACCAAAGGTGAGGTTTTTCTACAGTTATTTTGCTGGAAAACTGTTTGGCATTCCCGCTATTCACTGACAGACCGGTTTCCTTGGTAAGAATACATTTATTATCCCGGTCATAGAGCTCATACATTATTTTGCCTCCAAAGGATTTTCCGGAGTTGTTGCGTATATGGGTGTCCAATTTCAACTGTGCAGACTGCTCGGACACTTTGTCGAAGGAGACAAACAGCCCGCCTCCGGCAGCCTCGTCTTCATAATTGGGATCGGTAATAAATATCCGGTTGTGGACTATCATCCAGCAATCGCGGTAAATTCCTCCACAATAAGTGAAATCCAATGCGTCCTGCGGTTTTCCGGGAGGATAATCGGGATCATCACTATTATCCGCCCATACGGCAATTACATTATCTTCTCCGTAGTTCAGGTATGGAGTGACATCAACGATTACAGGCAGATAACCACCGAAATGTTCCTTCAGCAACTTTCCGTTCACCCATATTCTGGATTTTCCCATGATAGCTTCGAAATGGAGAAATTGTTCCTTGCCCTTCCAACTCGGTTCGGGAGTAAAATGTTTCCGGTACCAGACTTCACCCTGATAATTGATGCATCCGCTGGCCTCGGTGGGGAGATAGTCTACGCCATTCGGTAATGATACGACATTCCAGGCCTTATCATTGAACCCTGGCTGTTCCGCCCCTTCGATGTTTCCTTTATGAAATCTCCAGGCGGGATTCATACTATACACCGCACGTCCTGTGTTGGGAAGTGAATAAAAGCCGGCAGTAGAGTATACCGGCTGAAAAGCTGCATAAGACGCTAATGAATGCAGTGATAAAAAGCAAATTACCAACATCCGCCATGATAAAAGAGTATGTCGCATAAATATTTAAAGTTAATCCGTTAATTTATTAATTATAAAGTTCCATCCGGCCAAGGAACAAGCTCTCCCGTATCTTTGAACGAGGGACGTTGGGCTTTCTTTTGCCGCAAATATATACTTAATTCTTTAGATAATTTTCTAACCATATCTGGATATTTGTCCACCAGGTTCTGTTTTTCCGAAATGTCTTCAGCTATATTGAACAATTCCTTCTTCTGCATGCCATAGTAGTAAATCAATTTCCAGTCTCCCTTGCGAATCGTACAACTGGCTCCGAAGCCCGGTCCCGGCTTTCCCCATCCATTCGGAAAGTTCCAATAAAGAGAACGTTTTTTTGAAGAATCGCCCGTACCTTTCAGTAAAGGAACAAAACTGACGCCGTCTATATGCTGCACGGTATGATAGCGTTTGATTTGAGCCATTTCGAGAATAGTAGGAAAAAAATCTTCAATGATCAGGTATTTGTCGGATTTGGAATTGGGAATAGTAACGTCCGGCCAATACGCTATCATAGGTTCGCGAATGCCACCTTCGTGTGCCGATCCTTTTCCGCTGCTAAGCGGCGCATTTTGTACATATAGTGGGTTTCGCCAATAAGGTTCCGATGCCAGGCCCCCATTATCCGACATGAAAAGAATGATCGTATTATCCATTAATTCATTTTTCTCCAGGTAATCCATTAAATCGCCCAGGCTTTTATCCATCCCTTCAATAAGTGCGGCATAAGCGGCATCATTGTCCGATAATCCTTTCCTTTTATATTTCTCATAGAATCTCATATCCTTCTCCAATGGTACATGGATAGCATAATGTGCCATATATAGAAAGAAAGGTTTATTTTCCCGCCTTTCTTTATCAAGGGCTTTTATTGCTTCCCGGGTTAGTGCTTCAGTCAAAAAGATATCTTTCCCATAGTACTTTTCCAGGCCGGGAACGGCAAAAGGATTTGCCGGATACCCATCGTGAGCATTTCCGAAGTACGTAATTCCCTGATATGTGCCCGGTGCCCCCGCTGCACCGCCGTTAATGTTTATATCGAATCCCAGATTCAGCGGGTTTTCACCCGGTGTAGTGCGTGCGCCAAAATGCGCTTTACCGCAATGTATCGTGTAATACCCATTGTCTTTTAATATTTGCGCCAGTGATGTTGCATATGTACAATGCTCTATTTTATCTTGTTGGCAGAATCCATTTACATTCCATTGAGGATAGATCAAACTATCATTGGGTGAATCGTTGGATTTATTACGTTCCAATGTCCAGTTAGTGACCCTATGACAGGTGCTGTTCATGCCTGTGAATAAGCTGACACGGCTGGGAGAACTGATGCTGTTGGCATAAGCCTGCGTGAACTTCATTCCTTTCATGGCAAGCCGTTCCATGTTAGGAGTCTCATAAAGTAGATTATAGGGCGTTTTTTGATTCCAAAAAGGGACAGCAGTATCTTGCCAGCCCATATCATCCACTAAAAATAAAAGGATGTTAGGACGTTTATCTGCATGTACATTAGCTACACTACCTGCAAAACAGAGGAATAATAATGAAGATAACTTTTTCATATTTGTTATTTATTAAAGAAACTGCATCTAATAAAATGAAGATGCAGTTTCTTGTTGAATATTTCTTATTTTATACCAATCGGTCCTTCATTAGCTACAGTTGGCCACCCCGGATTCTGGTAAATAACAGAAGTACTGAGATCGTTAGGGTCTGAAGCAGTAATTCTGAAATGTGTGATAGCAATCGGATCCAGATAATGTGCTTCACACCACGAATATCCGGCATCATACATCAGATTGCTTGTTTTAGTAGTACGATAAGGACATAGATACTTACCACTATTGGCATAACTTGAAACATTGGAGTTCGTTTCACCTTCCTGTACTAAAAGATTCTGCCCGTCCTTCATATACATATCTTTCAAATCAGATTCCCACAGATTGACACCTTCAATAATGTAACCCTTAACTCGGTCCAATGCTCTCCACCGTTTTAAATCCATCATACGAAGACCTTCCGCCATGAGCTCACAACGCCGTTCACGACGTATATTATACAATAAAGGAGAAACTTCTTTTCCTGCCGAATATACCGCCCAATCTCTCTCTCTGGAAAGATCCGTATTATTCACTGTCACTGCATAATCTCTCGGCAACCCGGCTCTTTCACGGAGATCTCCCCAATAACCGGCCGCTTCTGAGCTGATAGATGTACCGTTATGTTCCATACAGTCGGCTTCTATATAATTCAGATATGCCTCGGCTGCACGATATACCGGACAACCTTCGATCGCCGTATTGCCATCACGATACCAATGATCGGAAAGCCCTTTGCGAACCTGATAACCTGTTACACATTTCGCTTCTGTTATATCCAAAAGATTCGGAGCTTCCGGTAGCAAATCCGGGGTACCATTCATGATAGTCGGACTCAGTGTTTCACTGGGAGTCATCATGAAAAGTTGCAGACGCAAATCTCGGTTTTTACGTACATTCAGTAATGACCCGTCTCCTTTATATTCATCGCTTGCATAAATCGGTTTGCCGTCACGGCAAAGGAAACTCTCTACATAGTTCCGGGTATATCCTGTATTTCCTCCCACTCGAATATAATAAGGAGCCGAATGCATGATTTTATACTCAAGCAGATTGTACTGACGCCACATTAATATTTCCGAATATCCTTCCAGGTTATCTGCAGAAAATTGGGCAAAATAAGGATTGCTCATTTTATACACGTCTTCATCTGTCTTAACTATTTCATCCGTACAGTCTTTCGCTGTATTCTGTACCAGGACCGCATTGCCGATCACTTCCTTAGCTGCAGCCTTAGCCTCCTTCAGAAAAAATGCAATTTCTGTATCTATATTAAAACCCGTTATATCTTCTGTCTTTCCTGGCCACCCCGGGCCACCCGGAACTAAAGCCGTACCTTTATGATATGTCAGCCAGGAGGCTTCAAATAAAGCAGCTCTTGATTTCAATAATAAAGCCACGTTTTTGGTTATACGGTTCTTTCCACCGGGAATATTATTGCTTAACATACCGATGGCATTATCCAAGTCTTGCAAAATAAAACGAGCGACTTTATAACGTGGCTCCCTTTTACTGGCTGCGACCAAAGCCCCACTTTCGTCCGGCAATGTTTTTGTTATGATAGGAAAATCACCGAAGGTCTGTAATTTAGATAAATAATTTTTAGCACGTAAAAAATACATTTCGCCAATATAATGTTTGATATTGGCTTCCGTACCTTCTATTTCTCCTTTTTCAAAACGGGGTATTACTGTTTCAAGGAAATAATTTGCTTCACGAATAGGCGCAAAAGACCAAGGATCGTTATTAGAATTACTATAAGCTTCCGTCACTTTCCATTGACCGGGAATCCACTTATTATCATAACTGGTAGCAGCCTGATTATCGGTTGCATTATCATTTTTCCAAATACCCGCATTCCATCCGTCATGAGTCGTGAAGTTGTAATGTTTCACTGCATAGGCTGCCAAGTCACTTTCATTAAAGAAGAAGTTGTCCGGAGTCACACTATCCAAAGGTTCCTTATCCAAGAAATCATTGCAAGAAGAAAGAATAAAACTTCCTCCTGCCAACAAAAACAAATATTGAATTATCTTTTTCATACGTCATCAATTAAAAATTAACACTAAATCCTGTGGAGAAAGTACGAGACAACGGGTAAGTCTTTCCTGAAGTATATGAACCTGATCCGTATCCGGTACCGATTGTTTCCGGGTCAAATCCTTGCGGCAATCCCGTAAGTGTAAACAGGTTTTCTCCTGAGAAGAATATGCGCAGGTTGGAAATACCCATTTTAGATGTTATCCGTGCAGGTATAGTATAGCCGATCGACAAATTCTTCAATCGTACATAAGCGGCATTTTGCAAATAACGGGTCTGCGCTTGTTGGTTCTTAGCATAATTGACAGATAGTGGTCTCGGGAAATAAGCATTTGTATTAGGACTCCAGAAATCATCGCCTTCACGGAAGAAGTCAAGATGAGGAGTAAAACATGCTGATTGCCATATATCGCCTGTAGCTCCCCAGAACATATTATCACCTAACCATGCGTCACGCTTTGCAACTCCTTGGAAGAACAAACGCGCATCGAAACCTTTCCAGGACGCATTCAAATCCAGACCAAATTTGAATCGCGGAGAATTATTTCCAATAATCTTCCTATCTCCCGGGTCATTGAGAGTGGCCCCGGAGGAAATCTTACCATCGCCATTCAAATCGCGGTACATGATATCACCCGCACCCCATTTACTGCCTAAAGCATCCTGTCCGCCATTCGGTAGTGAAGCAAGATGGGCGTCCATTTCTTCCTGACTCTTGGCTACACCGATTGTTTCAAATCCCCATATATTACCGCTATATTCACCTGCATACCAAGTGTCGATTTTACCCGTCTTATTAGGATACCTCAAAATCTTCTGGCGGTCATCCGAAAGTAACAGATGGACTCCATAATTAAATCCTCTGATTTGGTCCCTCCATCCTAAATCCAGTTCAAAACCGGTAGACTGCATATCGGCATTGTTCACTTTAGGAACATTCGCTCCCAGAGTCACAGGAAGTTCGGGAGCCGGTCCCACCATATTAATGGTTTTCCTATTAAACCAGTCAAGGCTTACAGTCAAGCGGTTGCTCAACAATCCCAAATCGAAACCAATATTCCATGACCGCATGGTTTCCCAGCCTAATAACGCCGAGATTAAATCCGGTGCATTCGCCGTGTTGGGACGCTTGTTTTCAATCAGCCAATTAGAGTTAGGATCTTCAGCAACAAATTTCATCAACTGGATATACGGATATAGATTTGTCGTATTCTGATTGCCAAGCTCTCCCCAAGAGCCACGGACTTTCAAATTATTGATAACATCGTTATAAGGTTCCATAAATACCTCACGCGCCACATTCCATCCGGCAGAGAACGATGGAAATAAGTTCCAGCGCTTATTCCTTGCAAAACGTGAAGTTCCGTCATAACGAAGATTCATCTCGAACAAATAACGTTCTTTATAGTCGTAATTAAGTCGACCGAAGAAGCCGGCTGTAGCCCAATGAGTCAGTTGGGATGCATCAATAGTAGATTTTCCTGTGGCAGCATTTATGTTAGGAATAGATTCTGATATTAAATCCTGCTTCGTAGCCCTCAGCTGTCTCCATTTACTCAATTCAGCCTGAAATCCTGCCATCACTTTTACATGATGTGCTTCAACAAAAGTTCTGCTATACTCACTATAAACATTTGTATTGAAATAATTGGTACGTTCAGCGTTTTCTGTAACTTTCGATGTTTGCCATGTACTACCTAAATAAGGTTCACCGGCTACATTCATTTGTGGTACCTTTAAATAATCTGTATGGGAAAAATCATCGATCACTTTATAATTAATCTCTCCGAAAATTTTCCAGTTCTTGACAGGCTCCACCACTATCTGAAATTGTTGGTATAACCAGTCAGTCTGCGAGTTATTGTCACCTCCATAGAGAATAGGCCGGATGATTGTATTACCCATTGGATATCCATTAGGATCTACAGTAGGTTCCATCGGCCAACGTTTGGAAATATTCTGATAAAGAGTATTATCGGTCATGGCAGTAGGTTTGGAATAATCCTTTCTCATGTATTTCATACTATAATTCATATGAAGCCAGGGAAAAAGTTCTGCATTAATCTTTCCCGTCACCGAGTAACGCTGCAATTGATCACGACGGATAGCCATCATGCCTTCCTGCCCCATGTAATTTCCCGAAAAATAATACTGTATTTTCTCCGTTCCGCCACTAACACTCAGCGAATGCTCCTGTGAAAATGCCGTTCCTCCGAATACTACATCATACCAATCCGTATCCGTATTGCCGATCCAGTCCCAAATAGTAGGGGTATTCCTATTAGGCTGAGTAGTAGTGGTAATCACTCCCGATGCATAATCTTTGATAGCTTGAAGGCGGGTATCATCAAACTGTACTGCCGTTACACCGTCATTCCGCTGCATAGTATTGAAATACATAGCATATGTGTATGCATCTGCCACATGCGGCAGATTGATAGCCTGCGACCAACGAAAACTGTTATTGTAATTAACGGTTGCCTTCCCGGCTTTTCCTTTCTTAGTTGTTATCAGCACTACCCCGAAAGGTGCACGCGAACCATAGATAGATGAGGCGGCAGCGTCTTTCAGAACTGATATGCTTTCAATATCATTCGGATTCAGCATATTCATATTTCCTTCCATACCATCGATCAGGATTAACGGAGCCGCATTGGAACCAGCGCCGATAGTACCTGTTCCACGAATATTGACCTTCATGTCCGCACCTATCTCACCGCCATTGCCATCGGAAGCATAGGAAAAATTCATTCCCGGAACCAATCCCTGTAAAGCCTGGCTTACGTTGGAAACCGGACGCGACAATAATTCATCAGCATTTACCGTAGATACAGAACCGGTCAAATTCACTTTCTTTTGTGTACCGAAACCTACGACCACGACTTCATCCAATATTTGCATATCCTCTTTCAGAATAATCGACAAAACTTTGTCACCTTGCGCCTTCACAGTCTGAGATACATAACCTACATAAGAAACTGTGATAGTAGTGTTAGGCGAAGAGACATCCAGAGTGAAATTTCCGTTCAGATCTGTTATCACGCCGTTTTTAGTGCTATTCTCCATAACAGTAGCTCCAATCACCGGATCGCCGGATATGTCCGTCACCTTTCCCTTTATATGTATTGTCTGTTTTACGGAAGATGTATCCGGTATCTTCGTGGACAATATTATTTTCTTGTTATTTATAACATATTTTACATTAGTATTTTTAAACACCTCATTCAATATAGTAAAGATGTTATTGTACCCGGTTGATATTGATACCCGGCGGTTAATATCAACATGACTATCATTATAAAAAAAACTAAATTCAGATTGTGACTCAATTTGGGAAAGTACTTCTTTTACAGTCTGATTTTTTGCTTCCACATTGATTATAGTGCGTTGGGCATAACTGTCGCTGGCACATAGTAAACCAACAAAACAAAAAGAAAACACAAAAAGCAATTTCATAGTTAATGGAAATTTTTTCCAAACGGCAGGCATGGGATTATCCGCCCATAATTGTTGGACATAGTTGTTTTTCTTCATATCTTTGCATGAATTAAAGTTAAGAAATAATTTATTCTGTTTGCGCGCAAACAGTTTAAAGGCTTTCACATACAGGCAGATGTTGGCGCATCATGCCTGTATGTCTTTTTAATTAAGGAGGCTTGTAATGTTTCATAATAGTATCAAATTTAGTTAAACACAAGGGTTCTTTCTAATATATCTCTATAACCCGCTTCTTCTGATCGTTATCTTTTGCCTTAATGACCCGCCAACGAATGCATGATGAAATTTTAAAGTTTTCCAAGATTTCGTCTACATATTGATCTGTAAACATACCGGTGAATGTATATTTGTCATACTTAGAAGTATTTACTATAAAGTCTACATTATAACGTTTCCCCAGCATGCGTAATGCATCCCTCATAGGAGTTCGGTCAAATATCATTTTCATATCTTTCCACGACAATTCTGATTCTCCATTCGTACTCTTTAATAAAATTTCTTCGTTCTTCTTGTTATAAATGGTTTTCTGTCCCGGCTTCATTGTCACTTTACGTTTAGTACCTGCCTGCTGATATATAAATTCTACTTTACCTTCTATCAACGTTGTAGTGACTTCATCCATATTGCCGAATGCTTCCAGATTAAAACGTGTACCCAAAACTTCCACTTTAGAATTTTGAAGCGTTGAAACAATGAATTTGCGAGTGGAATCCTTAGTCACATCAAAATAAGCTTCACCATCCAGACTTACTTCACGAATATCACCAGTAAAAGCTGAAGGATACTTCAAAACTGAACCAGAATTCAAATACACCAAAGTACTGTCCGGTAATCTAAATGAGGTAATCATCCCAGGCTGTGTACGGATTTCGTATAATTGGGTACGGATAGGCGCAGCTGATCCCGATTGATAGAGCAAAATAAAAATAGTAATTGTCATCGGTATAAGTAAAAACACGGCTACGCGCTGCATCCAACTCCACCAGGGAATATGATACTTGCTTCCCTGCATATGCCCTTTCACCTTGGTTAACTCTTCATTCAAATCTATATTTTCAGCGACTTGCTGTGCGTCGGTCATAAGAAGAAGAGTATAAATGTCAATAGCCTTCTTTTTATTCCCATCTGACGACTTGATCCAGGCTTCTATTTCCCGTACTTCATCTGCTGTCGCTTTACCATCATAATAGCTAATGAGCAAGTCTTCTATATTCGAATAATCCATTTCCATGATAAATTTATTAAAGAGACAACCGGGAAATAAAAAATACTAAACTCATTTTCATAATTAACATTACTTAATATTAATAAACTTTATAATTAATAACAGTTATTGTATGTATTTAAAATACAAGCATTATCATTGCAGACATGGAACACAGCAATGAAGATGCATATTTATTAATTGCACTGAGAAAAGGAGAAGTAATAGCTTTCGATAGTATATTTAAAAAGTACTACCCAATTCTTTGCGCATATGGGAATAGGTTTGTAGATAATGAAGAGTCAAAAGAAATAGCCGGAGACGCAATTTTGTGGTTGTGGGAACATCGCCAGACACTCCAGGTTGAAACTTCATTAGGTCGATATTTACTCAAATCGGTATATCACAGGTCACTCAACTGCATTAAGCAGAAAAATTTGAAAAATCAAGCTGATACCATATTTTATGAAGAAATGGAAAAGCTAATACATGGTGTAGAAGCATTTCAATTTCAAGAGCTTTCCAGACGGATAAAAGAAGCCATAGATGGCTTACCAACTTCTTATCGGGAGGCTTTTCTTATGCATCGTTTTACCAAAAAGAGTTATAAAGAAATTGCTGAGATTTCCGGAGTTTCAATAAAAACCATTGCTTACCGCATACAACAGGCAACAAAGTTTCTTCGTGAGGATCTTGCAGATTTACTAATCACCACCCTCGTTTGTGTATTGACAATCATCCGTTAGCTATTGAATTAGTTTTTCCTCAGTTGCTGAAAAAGAATTCTTAGAGTAAAAAATTACTATCAGAGAAGTCCCCTTCCAACAAAAGTAGAAAACATTTTAACAGAGGAAAGTCTTGGTTCTTGATTTTTCTCGTTTGCAAATGCAGCAGAAACAATATTTACCCCATACTCAATCTCTTTCCGGGTAATTAGCAGAAGAGGGACTTCTGATTCTGCCAAGTTTCTACCAATGAAGAATGATATTGTTTTTTGTTCTTCTTTTGGCATATTGTCTATCACCAGAGGAAGTCTTTTCATAAAAAGATTTATGGTATGGGTTATGTATTCCTTTGTAGGAAAGTGAAAGATTCCTCATCTTTTTTATTCAATCCTAATCATATTACCCAAATTATAATTAAATTTGTCTGAAACCTTAAAGACATACATCCATGGAGCTAACCAATTATATACCAGTTAATACCACAGAAAAATAGATTTGATAATCAAAGAACTTTTGGAAGAGAATCTACTAAACAATAAAGTTTTCCAATTAAGAGTCATGAATATGATTAATAAATATAAGATACAACTCTATTTCCTTGAACAACTGACTGAACTAAGGAAAATTAAACAGGTCACGCAAAAGAAAAAGGAAGCAGTATGCCAAGAGGAAAAGGAACTAATACGCCAAAAGAATTTTTTAGTTCCCAATCCAAACGATTCCTATAGCCGAAAGAAATTCAAGAATATAGCTGGAATGACTATCGGAGACATTGCCAAAGCATATAATGTAAAAGTAAACGATATATTGGAACTCATCAAAACAAAAAATCCGTATACAAATTCATGTTTATCCACTTCCAAGTTGGAAATAAGAGATTTATTTATCAATAGATCTTACTTTAAAGGAATAATTTCCAATTATTTATCATTCAAAGCACAATGCAAAATACAGAATAACAGTTTTAAAGGTTCTTCTTCAAATTTGGTGGTAAGGGAAGTGTAAGCCCTCGTTTATAGTTGACAAAAAAGCAAGTATCCCGACTTTCCCCCGAAGAGTCCATCCATGAGGTGAAGAAGCGAATTTTAGAATAAACCATCTGAAAATCAATATCTTTAAAAAGTAAGATTTCTATCTTCAAAAGCTTTGTTTTAACACAGAGTTAAAGCTTGTTCTTTGGATGTGAATAACAAGTTCTTTAAATGCAAAAGCCTTATTATTTGCGCATAAGAACCTGACAACCTGTAAAAGGCGTTAACAATGTTAATTGAAGAAAGGGATAAGGATGAAGATACCGGTTCAGACGGCGCAAACTCACTTCCGAAACTTGAGTTATCTTATTCAGCCGGTGTCTGTTTTTTCTTATTAAAGCAAGCAAAAAGGACAATTATCAACTTGAAAATAAAGAAATAAAGAATTTACCACCAAATTTGGAGAAGAACCGTTTTAAAGGAAAGAAACACATGGGAATTTATGAACGTAAAGTTGATATGGTAGAACCATTAAAAGCTGTCCTTATCTCCACTCCTATGGGAGGACTAAACAAAGGAAAAGGTAGAAGATAGATAGCTGTGTCTTGGCATGTTACTCAAAAGAAAGGATTAGTCAACAAACTGAAGTGGAATGGGACACCAATAATACCAAAACAAGACAAAAAATGCATTGAATTGCAAGACTGTTCTGAACGAAACTCCATACAGTCTTTTTTGCTTATATGACATAAGGATCTCATCCTTTTACAAAATCACTTTACATGATAAATGATGGACTTAAGATAGAAAAACGTATTCATATAAGACGGAAGGTACAAAATTTAAAAAGTAACCAATATATAACATTCATTAGTTCAGTTAGTTAAAATACATGAATGTTACGCATGGATTGGTCGCACGGGTTACTAATAATTGGTCGCATATTATGCACACCATTTTTAAAAGTGTAGCAAAGGTAAGAACATAAAAAAAGCACTAATATATTGAATATCAGTGCTAAATATTTATTCTCAATTCTCCTTTGCGGTGCGTACGGGACTCGAACCCGTGACCCCATGCGTGACAGGCATGTATTCTAACCAACTGAACTAACGCACCAGAATTTCATTTCTTAATCGCTATCTCTCTCGATTGCGGTTGCAAAGGTAGATATTTATTTTATATCTGCAATAGCTAAGAAAGATTTTTTTTCATCTTTCTTATTCATTTGTTGATTATAAGTAGATTATACCTATCTTTGTGACACAAATTATAAAGCAATAAAAAGAAACATGAAAGATACACCTATCAAACGGCATCTTATTGATGAAACTATCGAAGAATTTCAAATAGCCGACTTCTCAAAAGCAACCATCCGTGAAGTAAAAGCCATAGCAGCGAAAGCAGAAGCAACATCCGGAGTTGAATTTATAAAAATGGAAATGGGAGTACCAGGTCTTCCCCCCTCTTCTGTAGGAGTGAAGGCCGAAATAGAAGCACTGCAAAACGGAATAGCAAGTTTATATCCTGATATTAATGGATTGCCGGAACTAAAACAGGAAGCATCAAAATTCATAAAAGCATTTATCAATATAGATCTCAAACCGGAAGGTTGTGTACCTGTCACAGGATCTATGCAGGGTACTTTCGCATCTTTCCTGACTTGCAGTCAATGCGACGAAAAGAAAGATACAATTTTATTCATAGATCCCGGTTTTCCGGTACAAAAACAACAATTAGTTGTTATGGGGCAGAAATACGAAACATTTGATGTTTACGACTACCGAGGAGACAAATTAAAAGAGAAACTTGAAAGCTATCTGAAAAAAGGAAATATTTCAGCTATCATATATTCGAATCCCAATAATCCAAGCTGGATTTGTTTGAAAGATGAAGAGCTGAAGATTATCGGTGAATTAGCGACCCAATACGATGTGATTATCCTTGAAGACCTGGCATATTTTGCTATGGACTTCCGTCAAGATCTAAGCAATCCATATCACGCACCTTACCAACCTTCGGTAGCACACTACACAGACAACTATATTCTACTTATATCCGGTTCTAAAGCATTCAGTTATGCAGGACAACGTATCGGTGTCAGCTGTATCTCTGATAAATTATATCATCGCCATTATCCCGGATTCGACAAACGCTACGGAGGCGGCACTTTTGGTACTGTATTTATCCATCGTGTACTGTATGCTCTCTCGTCAGGAACCAGTCATTCGGCACAATTCGCTATGGCAGCTATGCTGAAAGCAGCCAATGAAGGTAAATACAATTTCCTAAATGAAGTGAAGATATATGGTGAACGTGCCCGTAAGTTAAAAGAGATATTCTTACGCTACGGCTTCCATTTGGTATACGATAAAGATCTTGAAGATCCTGTTGCCGACGGTTTTTATTTCACCATTGGCTATCCGGGAATGACCGGTGGAGAGTTAGCTAAAGAATTGATGTACTATGGAGTGAGTGCAATTTCTTTAGTTACCACAGGAAGCCATCAACAGGGATTGCGTGCATGCACTTCTTTCATTAAAGAGCACCAATATACTCAGTTGGATGAAAGAATGAAATTATTTGCCGAGAACCATCCTATATCTTAAAAAGAGCACACTAAATCGAAAAAAAGAGGAATATTGTTTGTTCGTGTAAAATAAATCTTTAAATTAGGGGCATGAACATCAATTCCGACATATTTAAGATCCAATCGAATAACGTAATGCCATCGAGAGGAAAGATTCTGATATCAGAACCTTTCCTCCACGACGTAACCTTCGGAAGGTCAGTAGTATTACTTGTCGATCATACTGAGGAAGGAAGCATGGGATTGATTATAAATAAACAACTCCCATTGATGCTCAATGATATTATTAAAGAATTTAAATATATAGAAGATATTCCGCTACACAAAGGTGGTCCTATCGGAACCGATACCCTATTCTATTTACATACTCTACGCGAAATTCCCGGAACCCTTCCGATCAATAATGGATTATACCTCAATGGAGATTTCGATGCTATCAAAAGATACATTTTACAAGGAAATCCTGTAAAAGGAAAGATACGCTTTTTTCTCGGATACTCCGGTTGGGAGTGCGAACAGCTAATTCAGGAAATAAAAGAGAATACCTGGATTATTTCAAAAGAAGAAAACACCTATTTAATGAATGAAGATATAAAAGGCATGTGGAAAGAAGCTTTAGGGAAATTGGGTAGCAAGTATGAAACTTGGTCCCGCTTCCCACAAGTTCCTTCTCTAAACTAAAATTACCGCTTAGGATTCATACATTGCACAAGTACTGCATCTTTATAACCTTCGTGTGTCAACAGCCAATCTTTCAATACCCCACATTGGGTAAATCCACAAGAAGTAAACAATCGTAAACTGGCCTCATTATCTATAGCTATATGGGCATACAATTGTTTCACAAATAAAAAATTAAAAGCATATTCACAAAGCAGCTTCAATGCATCGGCAGCATACCCCTCCTGTCTATAATTCCTATGAACGGCAATTCCGACTGCTCCCCTTGAATGCAAGGGCACAAAATCAGTTATATCAACTGTTCCCAAAGCACGATTGTCATTCCGGCGCATAATCATCAACCTCAGCTGTTTATCAGCAAACATGTCGCTCTGCGAACCTTCAATGTATTGTTTCAGCACAAAACGAGAATACGGAACTGTAAAACTACTGATATCCCACATGGAAGGATCATTTTCCATTTCGTACATGATATCCAAATCCTCCGGTTCCACTGCACGGAGGTATATTCGCTCATTGGTTAAGAAAGATTGTTTCATCATTTATTCTTTGTTGATATGTAGCTCGGCACGTAATCTTTTCTCTCCCGGAAGACAGAAAAAGGAGGCCGTCAGACCTATAAGTGCACATAGCGCACCTGTACTACTAAGTGTAAAGTAGTAACCTGCCAGATTAAACACCACTACAAATTCCAGTAAAGCCAGCCGAACAGCACTCCAAAGCATATAGCGGATCAATGCGACCGGAAACGTCAGTTGATCTATTTTCTTTGTCAAAACAAAACTGAATAATTTAAGAGAAAGTGGTATACAGACAGCGGTTATCAAAATACCGATTGTTTCAAAAACATAAACGGCCCTTACATTGTCTGCTTTTATTCCAACAGGCAACACACCAGCTTCTCCAAGCAGTACCAACAGTAACGGAATGATCCAAAAAGAAATATACTGTATCTTCTGGCTTTTCACAACGCGTTTTATTTGTTCTTCCATTTATTATATATAATGATTATCAATTACAGTAATTCCATTTTAAACGGTTCCGGTAAACGTTGTGCGGTTCACGATACTTCTACCTAATGTTATCTCATCAGTGTATTCCAACTCGTCACCAATAGATACCCCGCGGGCAAGCACACTCAGTTTGACACCCATTTTCTCAAGTTTACGGTAAATATAAAAATTTGTAGTATCCCCTTCCATGGTTGTGCTGAGAGCAAGAATGACTTCATTTATTCCGCCTTCGGCTACCCGACGCACCAGGCTTTCTATCTGCAAATCGCCCGGCCCCACCCCATCCATAGGTGAAATTACACCACCCAAAACATGGTATAGCCCACGATATTGCTGAGTAGCCTCTACAGCCATCACATCCCGTATATTCTCTACGACACAAACCATAGACGCATCTCGCTGCGGATTTGCGCAGATCTGACAAGTCTCTGTATCAGATATATTATGACACACCTTGCAATATTTCACCTCATGCTTTAAAGTTATAATAGAGCTTCCGAAAGCTTCTACCACAGATGTATCCTGACGCAATAAATGAAGCACCAGTCTCATAGCTGTTTTCCGTCCGATACCCGGCAATTTAGAAAATTCTCCGACGGCTTTTTCAAGCAACGTCGATGGATATTGTTGATTCATATACAAACAAGTATATCTATTTAATTTTCAATAAAGTATATATCAATACGCATAGAAGCGACAGATTTAATATAAAAGCACTTCAACTCTCCCATAAAGATATTGTATACTTAATGAAGCACAAAGATACGCATATTTTATAAATGGCAAATCTGCCACTGATAAAATAGGAAACTTATTCAATCGGCATGTTCATTTCTTCTATTACAATTTCCGAGACAACCTATCATTACGGAACTATAAAAACAGCTCAGAATAACGCTCACAGACACATACCGCAATCAGGTTCGACACCGCCGAACTATCATTTTCAAGTATCAGATGATGAAAATTAATCTCAAATATTCCTAAATGTTCAGATCATATTTCTTAGGACATGAACAAGTGCGGTTCCCGATGGCTACCTCTTATACATTGAACAACCAACGGCACATTTTTGTTATTATAGCTAAATAACTAAAATTATGAACTTACAAAAGACTACTTTCTATCTATTCACCCTCATTAGTTTAGTGCTTACATCCTGTAGCAGCGATGATGAAAACAAAAATGATACGCAGGTATTAGTCACTGTGATCAGTGCTGATGACAAACCCCTGTCTAACGAAATCGTCCAAATGTTCGATGAAAAAACTTATGAAGAGTTCAAAAAGGATAATCGAACGACTCCTACAGCATATGCATTAACCAACTCTAAAGGAGTGGCCACTTTCATTTTTACTTATGATGAGTGGTTCGAGTCAAGTAAAGACAGATTCTTTACTTTCGCCGTTCAATATGGCAGTGGTACGGAGAACTATGAAATATGGTCTTCGGGACGTACCATACGTTCGGGCTCAGTTACACAAATAGAGTTGAAGTTAAAACCTTTGTAAACGGAAAGCGGTTTTATAAGCGGTTCCAGGTTATAATCTCACGGAATTACTTTTAAAACCGCTTTTTAGATTTTATCTTCAGCAAATTCCTTTTTTCACAAATATCAAACAGATCAGAATGAAAGCCGCATATTTTTAACCAGTATTTAAAAACTCCTATGCCCATCCGCCAATTCATAGCTATTCTGAAATGAACTGAGTTTTGGCTCGTTTGTGCCGGGCATTCCTTCGTCATTTTGAGAACGAAAATAAAAAATTATCTTTGCTCCCTAAAATACAAAAACAATGCAGAATATCATTATTACATTTATCGTCTTTTTTACACTCAGATTGTTGTCCTTGGCCTATTCCATTCGTAACGAAAAACGTCTCCTGAAAAACGGAGCTGTACAATATGGTAAAGTTAATTCGTTATTACTGACATTAGCGCATGTCGCTTACTATTTATCCGCCCTTTATGAAGCGTATATTTCGGGAACTACCTTCAACTGTTTCTCCGTGTGTGGTGTTCTTGTAATGGGCTTTGCCTATGCTATGTTATTCTATGTCATCTATAAACTACACGATGTATGGACAGTGAAACTTTATATTGTTCCCAGTCAACGCATTGAAAAGAGCTTCCTTTTCAGGACGGTGCGACATCCCAATTACTATCTGAATATCATACCTGAGCTAATTGGAGTTGGTTTACTCTGTAATGCCTGGTACACGCTATTTATCGGGCTACCGATTTATGTATGCTTGCTGGCTGTACGTATCCGACAAGAAGAGAAGGTGATGAAAAAACTACTGGAAAACTAAATCCATTTCACCACAGACTACACGGATGAGCACAGATTCTTTAATCTTATTCTCAACGAAATTAATTATCAATCCGTGTAATCTGTGGTGAAATCAGAACCATTACAAATCTGAACTGAATCAGCTCCCACTTCTCACCGCTCCCAAACTGCCTCAAACAGAAACTTTCTATCCGTAACCAGTATTTGAATCGTTCTTTATCCATTATTATTTCTAAATTTGTCGGACTAATTTATAAAGCACCCCAGTCATAATGAAAACTATATCAAGAAGCGTTACCGTTCTCGCGCTATTGGCCAGCATTATTCCTGTCTATGCCGTCATGGGCATCGTATTAGATCCCAATGGCGATGGAAATCTGTTAATAACACTCGGCACCCTGACACCTATATTGGGTGGCCTTTTGATGGGTATCGTGAAGCTCGTGAAGAAATCACCAAAGGCTGCCACTATTTATTCTATAATAAGCCTCTCAGTTTCGGCAGTTGTTTATGCCGTCATATTGACATAAATATGGTTATTCATCATTTGCTTATCAATCGTTAATATCTAAATAAACGCAGCATAGGCGGGTGTTTCAACTGTTACAAGAGGGTGTGTTTACCTGCAACAGAGCGGTGCGGGTGATTACCAAACTTTTATTATTTATTCGTCTATAAATATTGCTGATCCATATATAAAATTCCATTATAGACCCGTAGAGATAAATATCAAATTTTAATTAGCAATCATCGTTTACAAAATAAGTGTTACCTTTGTACCCGTTATGATGATACTTGTCACTATTGTATGTTACTTTGCCATTCTCTTGCTGATAGCCCGTATCACCGGACGGAAAGGAGGTTCGAATGCAGCGTTTTTCAAAGGAGAAAACCAGTCTCCGTGGTACATCGTTGCTTTCGGAATGATTGGCGCATCCATTTCGGGAGTGACTTTCGTATCTGTACCCGGCATGGTAAAGGCGATGGATATGACGTATATGCAAACTGTATTCGGATTCTTTTTCGGTTACCTGGCAGTTGCCCATATACTCCTCCCACTCTATTATAAACTCAACCTGACCAGCATATACACTTATCTGGATACCCGTATCGGAAAGCGCGCCTACCGTACAGGAGCTTCTTTTTTCCTTCTTTCGCGTATGCTGGGCACAGCTGCAAAACTATACCTCGTCTGTCTGATTCTATATACCTATGTGTTTCGCGACATGGGCATACCATTCTGGAGTATTGCTGCCGGATCGGTAGCCTTAGTCTGGATATACACTCACAAGAGCGGTATTAAAACTATCGTTTGGACAGACACCTTACAGACCTTCTGTCTGATTGCCGCACTGATCTGTATCCTTGTTTTTGTCACAGCAAAACTAAATCTCGACTTCAGCGGAGTCATACAGACAATCAGTAACAATGAACACAGCCGCATTTTTGTATTTGACGACTGGATGTCACGCCAGAATTTCTTCAAGCAGTTTCTGAGCGGGATTTTCATTGTTATCGTTATGACCGGACTCGATCAAGACATGATGCAAAAAAACCTTTCTTGCCGTAGCCTGCGTGACGCACAGAAAAATATGTATTGTTATGGCTTCGCATTCGCCCCGCTCAACCTGCTGTTCCTCGGCCTTGGCATTTTATTACTGGTCCTTGCTCAGGAGATGCAGCTGGAACTTCCGGCAACCGGTGACGATATCCTGCCTATGTTTGCTACTCAAGGGTATCTGGGAGAAGGAGTGCTGATTCTATTCACAATCGGTATCATTGCCGCCGCCTTTAGTAATTCGGATTCGGCTTTGACCGCCATGACAACGAGCTTTTGCATCGATCTGCTCGACACAGGGAAAGACACAGAAGGAATAGCCCGTAAAAAACGAAACCGGGTACACATCGGGCTCTCTATTCTGCTTGTTTTCTTTATCTGCCTTGTCGATGCATTGAACAATCAAAGTGTTATTGATGCCATTTACATCATAGCTTCCTATACGTATGGCCCTCTTTTGGGAATGTTTGCTTTCGGTTTGTTTACCCGACGGCAAACAAACGATCGGTACATACCGTTTATTGCGATAGTTTCACCGCTGATATGTTACGCAGCCGATAGGCTTGCCCGTCAGGAAACCGGCTATCAGTTTGGTTATGAATTACTGATGCTGAACGGTATGCTTACTTTTGCAGGGATGTGGATCGCATCAAGAAAAACAACTAAAAAATGAATTTAAAAACTAACAAGAAATATGGAAATAACCAATGCTGAGTTTGTAATTAGTAACACGGACGTGAAAAAATGTCCTGCAGGCACCTTTCCCGAATACGCCTTTATCGGCCGATCCAATGTGGGCAAATCCAGCCTCATCAATATGCTGACCGCCCGAAAGGGACTGGCCATGACTTCCGCCACTCCCGGTAAGACAATGCTTATCAACCATTTTCTGATCAATAACAGTTGGTATCTGGTTGACCTCCCCGGATACGGATATGCCAGACGAGGCCAGAAAGGACAGGAGCAAATACGCACTATCATCGAAGACTATATCCTCGAGCGGGAACAGATGACCAATCTTTTCGTATTGATAGACAGTCGGTTGGAGCCCCAGAAAATAGATATAGAGTTCATGGAATGGTTGGGTGAGAACGGAATCCCCTTTTCCATTATCTTCACCAAAGCAGACAAGCTAAAAGGAGGACGACTCAAAATGAATATCAACGCATATCTGAAGGAGTTACGGAAACAGTGGGAAGAACTCCCCCCCTACTTCATCACTTCATCGGAAGAATGCCTTGGTAGAACAGAAGTATTAAATTACATCGAATCAATTAACAAAGAACTTTATTCAAAGTAAAAACAGAGATATCAAAATGAAAAGAGAACTATTATCATTGGCAGTTCTTGCCACACTGCTGCTTGTACCGGCCACAGGTCGTGCACAATCCATTAAAGATCTATTCAACAAAGACAATATTTCCAAAGTGGTCAATGCGGTCACCGGGCATACCGAAACAGTGGATATGACCGGAACCTGGCGTTATACCGGCTCCGCCATTGAATTCGAATCGGAAAATCTGCTGAAAAAAGCCGGAGGAACGGTTGCCGCTTCCGCTGCCGAACAAAAACTGGATGAACAATTAGCCAAACTCGGCATAAAAGAAGGGCAACTGAGCTTTACGTTCAACACAGACAGTACTTTTGTCAGCACTTTAGGCAAACGCAAGCTGAACGGTACCTACTCTTATAACCCCACAACCGGCATGCTCCAGTTGAAGTACATGAAATTGATCCCCATGAACGCAAAAGTCAATTATACGACCCAGCAAATGGATCTTCTGTTTGAAGCAGATAAGTTACTGAAATTAATCACTTTCTTATCCAGTAAAAGCAGCAGTGCCACTCTCAAGGCCATCAGTTCATTGGCAGACAGCTATGACGGCATGATGCTTGGATATGAACTGAAACGATGAGAGCTCTTGAATGATGGACGGTAAACAACGATCAACGATGAATAAAGTAATTAGCGAGTAAAATAGGTTATCATAATTCTCTCTGTTAATCACATTATTCATCGTTGATCGCTTATTGCTTATCATTCAAAAACCTTCATCGTTTGCTTTCCGTCAAAATACACCCATCCATCATCCTCACAATACGGTTGGCCTCCCGCGCATTCTCTTCCGAGTGGGTCACCATTACAATAGTTGCCCCATCCTTATTCAACTCTTTCAACAAGACCATCACCTCATTACCATTGGTAGAATCAAGATTACCTGTCGGCTCGTCCGCTAATATAATCCGCGGATTCGTCACAATGGCCCGGGCTATAGCTACACGCTGCTGCTGACCTCCGGATAGTTGTTGAGGATAATGTTCCGCACGATGGGCAATCTGCATTCTTTCCAACGCCTTGTTCACACGTTCCACACGTTCACGAACCGGTACTCCGGCATACAGCAATGGTAATTCCACATTTTCAAACACAGTCAGCTCGTCTATCAGATTAAAACTCTGGAAGACAAAACCAATATTCCCGTTCCGCATATCCGTCCGATCGTTTTCCGAGTAGCGGGAAACCTCTTTGTCAATGAACCACAGCTGCCCCGAAGTAGGATTGTCCAGCAAGCCCAACATATTCAGCAAAGTTGATTTTCCACATCCCGAAGGCCCCATGATTGCTACAAATTCTCCTTCTGATATTTCGATGCTAATTTCGTTCAATGCGGTAGTCTGCACACTTTCTGTACGGAATATCTTTGTCAATCCAATTGCTTTTATCATAATCTTTCAGTTTTTTTATTATTCATATCTCAATGACTTTACCGGATTTTGTGAAGCCGTCCGCCAAGTCTGGCCAATCACCGTAAGCAAGGTGATGCCGGCTATAATCAGTCCCACCAACGGAAACAGCCACCAGCTGATCGCTGTTTGATAGGCAAAATCGCTCAACCAATAGTACATCAGGAGATAGCCCGACGGACAAGCAATCACAAAGGCAATGCCCACCCATTTCAGATATTCCAGACAGAACATCTTTACAATCCGATCCGAATGGGCACCATTCACTTTACGGATACCGATCTCTTTAGTACGCTGCCGGGTAGAGAGTGAAACCAGCCCGAACACTCCCATCATGGCTATAACAATAGCAAGTACGGTAAACGAAAACAGCATCCGGCCTTGTTGTCGCTCTTTCTCGTAATTCCGATTCAAAGCATCTGAAAAAAACTGATACTTAAACTCCTTGACAAACAGGGGAGCCATCTCCTCAAACTTCTTTTGAATAAACGCCAAAGTTTCCTGCTTATGCTCCGGAGAGATCTTAATGTGTATATTCACCAGACATTCCGGACTGTACATCAGGTATGCCGGTTTAATTTTTTCACGCAACGATTGAAAATTAAAATCCTGCACAACGCCCACAATACGTTTCTTAAAACTCCCCACACCAAAACCTCCGCTAATCTCCATACCCACGGGATCAGACACATTCATTGCCTTCCAGGCTGTTTCATTAATAATTATCGGAAAATCATACGCTCCACTAAAATAAGCTCCGGCATCTGCCTTTAAAATCTCTCCTCTCAGAAGTTTCAGTCCGAAGGTATTCACAAAATTGCCATCAGCCCAGATACACATCATCCGCAGTGAATCGACCTTTCCTTCCGAATCCGTCCACTGCAATACATCACCCTGCCCCTTGCTATCTTCCATATAATCGGCAATTTCAGCCCCCATCGAAACACTGAGGATATTCGGATTCTTTAGAATTTCTTGTCGGAATCCATCAACGTTATACCATAAACTCGTATAGACAGAAACTATATTCTCTCTATTCAGACCTAAATCTTTATTCTGTAAATAATTCAATTGTTTGAATACAATGCCGGTATACAACAGCAGCGTGATGGCAATAACAAACTGTACGCAAAGCAGACCGCGTATCAGGCCTCCCTTTTTTCCCGACTTTTGTCCTCCTTTGAAAGCCATCAGCGGATTTATGGCCGAGAGATAAAATGCCGGATAACTGCCGGAAAGACATCCCACACCGACAATTCCCACAACAATATAGGCCAATACACTCCAGCTGAATTGCAGGGTAATATCTTTACCCATCATCTGATTGAAGAGTGGTAAAAGCAGTTCTGTCAGGGCTAATGCCAACACCAGTGAAATGAACGCCTGCACCAGACTTTCGGAAAGAAACTGCACAATCAGTGTTTTACGCTTGGCACCGGTCACTTTCCTCACTCCTATCTCTTTATAACGTAACGCTGCCCGGGCTGTAGAAAGGGTAGTGAAATTAAATGCCCCCATAAAAACAATCAATACGGCCAAAGCTATAAACAGGAAAATGGAAGTCATATTGCCGTGATTCCGGACAGATACATCTACAAAGTCGGTCTTTAAATGTATATCATTCAAGGGCTGAAACCGTAGTAAACGTTCTGCATGGACACGGTTACTCAACAAACGACTCATTTGGTTCCTGTCTGCATCGGACATCGACGAACCGGAACGCATTTTCACGTAGACATTCGCTTCTCTGCGATCCCAGTCTGTGCCGCTCCGGTAGATGCATACATTCTCGTTCATCTTATCAAATAATGCCTGTCCGACGACAGCATCAAATTGCAGATGACTCTTACGGGGCACTTTTACCACCCCGACTACCGTAAGGCTGTACTCAGTATCCATACCTCCGGTATATATCAGCTGTTGTCCGATTGCCGAAGCTGTACCAAAGAACTTTCGGGCCATTTTCTCGGAAAGTACTATATGGTTGAAGCCCGATTTGAGTTTGGAAGGATCACCTTCTGCCACTTTGAAGGGAAACATATCAAAAAATGTCGTATCGACACATATCATATCGGCAGAAAGATTCCGGTCCTTCAAGCACAAAGACCTTAACTCCCTGGCTTTAACGTATGTAGCCTGTTCCACCTGAGGGAACTCTTTACGAAAAGCTTCGGCCAAGGGTATGGCTGTAAAAGGGCTTTCCACTATTTCCCCACTCTCAGTACAATTGGCTTCAATCACCCGGAATATCCTCCCTGCATCCGGATTATAATCTTCAAATGTCAATTCATCCACTACCCACAAATAAATCAGGAATGCAGCTGCCATGCCCAATACAAATCCCAACATATTAATGGTAGAAAACAGGAAGCTCCGTTTTATCAACCGAAGAGCTACTTTTAAATAATGGCTTATCATATTTACCTATTTAATAATTAACCAGATATTATCAGTCTTACTCAACTTCTCCACTTGCCCATTTTCCCGCATCTGGGCCGGATACAACTCTAACAAAGAACTTTTAGAGAAAAACTGGGCCGGATTGCCTTCTATACTCCGGTTGGGCCAAAAAGGTAAACTTTCCGGCAAATCGGCAATGATAAGCGGCTGCTCCGGATTCACTTTATCAGACACCACAGGCAAGGAGAAAAACTCTCCGCTCCGCTTGTCATACACCAGAGAATAAAGTTTCACACTCCTGTTTTTACGGGCATTTATGCTATCATATCCTTTATCGATGCTTAAGAAAAGGAAGCGATCCGTATCAACGCACGAAGTGAGGAAATAAGAGTTACCCACATCAGCCCCACCGGCCACCCGGGCCCCTGTCAGATGGGGCAATGAACCGAAATCGAGTTTATAGGCAACTTCCAGAGTCGAAGCATTTTTTATTCTGTATATCTTACCGCCATACGCATGGTAGAACATGGTGTTGCCTTGATAATAGTAAACGATATCCCCTTCAGCCTCAAAAAGCCGGGCCTTGTACCGCTCGTTATCCCCCAATACGAAATGGCAAAGCGTATCACCTTTCAATCCCATCGTATAAAGTTCATCCGAACAACTGACACGCATTCCATAACCGTCGGGCATGGAAAAAAGATAATTTCTGTCTATCGGGAGCTTACTGCGGATAGACTTTAACTCTACCGGCTGAGGAGATGCCAGCAACTCTGCCCAGGAAGTAACCACTAAATGCGCTTTGCCCGTCTTCATATTCCGGCATGTAAATCGCAATTGCTCCTTGGCAGGATCATAATAAAAATCTCTCAGGAAATATCCTCCTTCAACTTTCACTGAACCACCTCCGCTGTGAATAACCTTTAAATCCGAACGAACCAGCATTTTCTTTTTCTCAAAATCTCGGTCCAGCAACCAAAGTCCGTCTTCGGCAAACACCAGAAAGTCATCATCAATCCTAATCAATGAGCTCCCATCACATCGGGGTTCCATCTTTTTATAATTCACCTCCTTCCCCAAATCACTGAGCCGGAAAGGACGGACATTCTTCAACGCCGATTCAACATTCAGCACAATCGCACCTTCAGTCATGATCCGGGGCTGATATTTGATACCCGGAGGAGCCTGATAATCTTCCGCAAACTCCGATGGTGCGCTTTCTTCAACCGGAGAATCCTTTTGAGTTCTGTCTTTGACAAATTCTTTTTTCAGTTCTTCCTTACTGACTCCCGGATTCTTACTGCCACAAGCTGACAAGCAGATAATCCCTGCCAGAAACAAACTTTCAATGTAACAACATCTTCTCTTCATACCGTTCTTCTTATTTCCTGTTCATACTCCGATGCCCTAATGCCATGCGTTATTTTAATAAGATAATGACAAGAAGCATACCAAATAAGCACTCCCTTATTTATCAGCCGATTGACGCAAACAGCAAACCGGTATTTTGCACGATACCGTGCACTTTTTGTACGATATCGTACACCGCTTATTCAAACATATTCCCTATCTTTGTCGCTATACAAGACATCCGACTATGACACTAAAGCGAGGAAGAATACTGATTGCGGACGACAATGAAGACATCCTCTTCACGTTGAAAATGTTGTTGCGTCCCATTGCGGAAACAATAACCGTCACCACCGACCCGCGGGAATTGTTGCCGATTCTCTCACGTACCCATCACGACGTAATACTGCTGGATATGAACTTCCGCAGCGATGCCGTAAGCGGACGTGAAGGTTTCCGATGGCTGGAAGAGATTCTGAAACTCGATCCCAAGGCCGTAGTAATATTTATCACCGCATACGCCGATACGGAAAAAGCCGTACAGGCCATCAAGCAGGGAGCCACCGATTTTATAGCCAAGCCCTGGCAGAATGACAAGATGATAGCTACGGTATCTGCCGCACTGCAACTCAGTTTCAGCCGCACGGAGGTAGAATCTCTCAAAGAACAGAAAGAGGCTTTGGCAGCGCCCTCGCCCGAACCCACCCGCATTATCGGTGAATCGGCCGCCATGCAAGCCATCTTCCAGACCATCCGTAAATTGGCCGATACGGATGCCAACCTTTTATTGTTGGGCGAGAACGGTACTGGGAAGGATTTGATAGCCCGATATGTATACGAACAGTCGCCCCGCAAAAACGGGATATACGTACCGATCGATTTGGGTAGTATCCCCGAAACACTGTTCGAGAGCGAACTTTTCGGATATGAAAAAGGAGCATTCACGGATGCACGGAAAAACAAACCCGGCAGGCTGGAAGTGGCTTCGGGAGGTACGTTGTTCCTCAACGAAATCGGCAATCTCAGCCTTCCGCTACAAGCCAAACTGCTTTCGGTCATCGAGCAACGGAAGAGTTCCCGACTGGGAGCCACTGCCTCTTACCCGGTAGACGTGCGGCTGATATGTGCCACCAACACCGACCTCTATACGGCTATCGACAACGGACAGTTCCGGCAAGACCTCCTCTACCGCATCAATACCATCGAAATACGCATTCCTCCATTGCGTGAACGGGGAAACGACTTGTTCCTGCTGGCCGACCATTTCTTGCAACATTACCGGAAGAAGTATAAAAAGGAAGTCCGTACCATCTCGAAAGAAGCCCGCAAGCGCATGCAGCTCTATCACTGGCCGGGCAATGTACGCGAACTGGAACACACCATCGAGCGGGCCGTCATTCTCTCAGGAAGTTCCACCCTGACACCCGACGATTTTATGCTCCGTCCCGCCCTGCAGGAACAGCCCTCCGAAAAAGAGAGATACAACCTTGAACGGCAGGAACGGGAAACTATCGACGAAGTACTCCGCCTTTGTGCCGGCAACATCACAGTGGCTGCGGAAATGCTGGGCATCACCCGTACATCGCTGTACAGGCGCATTGAAAAGTACGGATTGTAAGAGTACCAAACAGAAACAACATGAAACAAAAATGGGTGAAACATCCCCTCTTATTAACGGCAGCGTTGCTGTTCTGCTGTTTTATCACCACCTGGCTCGGCATGCACGGGTTTTATATCAGTCTGCTTGTCGCAGGCTGTGTCACCCTTTTCGTGGCTTACACCATTTACCGGTATATCCTCCGTTCCGCACGTGCCATGGCACAACTCATCTGGGCCATTCGTTATTCCGATTTCCTCTCCTTGCCCGCACAGCGAGAAGAGCACCTCCATTCGCTCCCTGCAGAACTTTGGGATGAACTGAACGAAGCCTTGGACTTCTATAAACAGAATCTTCAGAAAAAAGAGAGCCAACTCCAGTATTTTCAGGCTCTGGCCAATCATATCGACCTGTCGGTCCTTGTCTACACCCCTTCCGGAAAGATAGAATGGCTGAACGAAGCTGCCAAAAGATTATTGGGAAAATCCACACTGAAAAGTGTCGAAGATCTGGCCGACTTCCAACCCGAACTTCCTTCGCGGCTCTATTCGCTCAAAGCCGGAGACCTGTCTGTATTGCAGGTGCAAAAGGAAGAAGAAAGAATACAACTCGCACTCTCAGGCATGGAGTTCGTCATACAGGGACGTCCCCTGATCGTAGCAAGCATGAAGAACATACACTCTGTATTGGACAATCAGGAGACGGAAGCCTGGCAAAAGCTGATCCGGGTACTGACGCACGAAATTATGAATTCCATCACTCCGGTCACTTCTTTATCGGAATTGCTGGAACAGCAGATAGGCAACTTCGACGGTGATGCCGAAGAACGGAAAGAAATACTCCAGATGTTGCAGACCATCCGCCGGCGAGGCGACGGACTGATCCGGTTCGTGAACAGCTACAGGGAAGTATCCCATCTCCCACAACCGCTCCTGAAAATATATACAGACCGGGAATTACTGGCAGGGATAGCACAACTGATGCATACAGACCGGGATGACTTGCACCTGGTATTGCCGGACAAGCCCCTGCGTCTTATTATAGACAAGGATCTGATAGAACAAGTACTTATCAACCTGATCAGGAATGCCCGTGAAAACGATGCGACCGACATTCGGCTGTCGACCGGATTAAGCTCCGGCGAACGTCCGTATATAAGGATTGAAGACAATGGGACGGGAATCGAGCAGGAAGTGCTCGAACGTATTTTCGTACCGTTCTTCACTACCAAAACTACCGGTTCGGGTATCGGACTGACCATCTCACGACAAATCATGCACCTGCATCACGGCACCATCACCGCTTCGTCCGAAACAGGTAAAGGCAGTACCTTCACCCTCCTGTTTCCACCCCTTTTTTAAGGAGGGTGTAGCCATCCGGGGCATTGGGTGTAGCCATCCGCACCTTAGGGCTACACCCTATACACCGGATGGCTACACCCTCTCCATCAGACGGTTTTTAATACAATTTCACCGTCATACGACACCATTTATCAAAAAAAGCCTTAACTTTGCCGCCCACGAAACCATAAAAAAAGAAATAGAAAATGAAGAAAATACTATTTTTTATCACTATGATGGTACTGAGCGTCGGTCTTGTCCAGGCTCAAGGTAAAGCAGAAATAAAGTTTGATAAGACAACACACGACTTCGGGACATTCTCTGAAAACAATCCGATTGTCAGTTGCACATTCAAGTTTACGAATATCGGCGATGGCCCGTTGGTCATCCATCAGGCAGTGGCATCATGCGGATGCACCGTACCCGAATATACCCAGGAACCCATCATGCCGGGAAAAACAGGTACAATCAAAGTGACTTACAACGGAACGGATAAATATCCGGGACACTTCAAAAAGTCGATTACCCTGCGTACAAACGCCAAAACAGAGATGATACGTCTTTTTGTGGAAGGCGACATGACGGCCAAAGACGCAAAGTAAGCAAAAATAAATAACAACAAAGAGGAGAATCTTTCGGGATTCTCCTTTTTTTTTGCTTACTTTGAGGCTGTTTTGAAAAACCAACCGTTTGGAAATCCGATAAACTATACATAAACTACAAAAAACAATTATGAAACAAGAAGAAGACAAATTTACGGGCTTACCCGAAAATGCGTTCCGGGAACTAAAGCCGGGAGAAGTGTACAACCCGCTGATGAGTCCGACGAAAACGTATCCGGAGGTCACTCTCTGGTCGGTAGCATGGGGAATCGCCATGGCCATCCTCTTCTCTGCTGCCGCAGCCTATCTGGGGCTCAAAGTGGGACAAGTATTCGAAGCAGCCATCCCCATCGCAATCATAGCAGTCGGTGTGTCCGGTGCAGCCAAACGTAAAAACGCACTCGGCGAAAACGTGATCATCCAGTCCATCGGTGCCTGCTCGGGTGTCATCGTAGCAGGAGCCATCTTCACACTGCCTGCCCTCTACATCCTGCAAGCCAAATATCCGGAAATGTCAGTCACCTTCATGCAAGTATTTATCAGTTCACTGCTGGGCGGTGTGCTGGGTATCTTGTTCCTGATTCCTTTCCGCAAATACTTCGTAAGCGATATGCACGGTAAATATCCTTTCCCGGAGGCAACAGCCACTACACAGGTGCTGGTGTCGGGCGAGAAGGGCGGCAGCCAGGCAAAACCATTGCTGATGGCCGGGTTAATCGGAGGTCTGTACGACTTTATCGTGGCAACTTTCGGCTGGTGGAACGAGAACTTCACCACCCGCGTCTGTGGTGCGGGTGAAATGTTGGCAGAGAAAGCCAAACTGGTATTTAAAGTAAACACCGGTGCAGCCGTACTGGGTTTGGGCTATATCGTAGGATTGAAGTACGCTTCCATTATCTGCATCGGTTCATTGGCCGTATGGTGGATCATCGTACCGGGCATGTCCCTTTTCTTCGGCGACTCTGTACTGAACCAGTGGAATCCGGAAATCACCGCCACTGTAGGTTCCATGCGTCCGGAGCAGATCTTCTCCCATTATGCCAAAAGCATCGGTATCGGCGGTATCGCCATGGCGGGAGTGATCGGTATCATCAAATCATGGGGCATCATCCGCAGCGCAGTGGGACTGGCAGCTAAAGAGATGGGAGGAAAAGGAGACGTGGAGAAAAACGTCATCCGTACGCAACGCGACCTCTCCATGAAGATCATTGCCATCGGTTCCATCATCACGCTGATCCTGGTGGTGCTGTTCTTTTATTTCGACGTAATGCAGGGTAACCTGGTACATACACTGGTAGCCATTTTACTGGTAGCCGGAATTTCATTCCTGTTCACCACCGTAGCGGCCAACGCCATCGCCATTGTAGGTACCAATCCGGTATCGGGCATGACGCTGATGACGCTGATTCTGGCATCGGTTGTAATGGTAGCCGTCGGGCTGAAAGGTCCTTCGGGCATGGTTGCCGCATTAGTGATGGGCGGTGTAGTCTGCACAGCCCTCTCTATGGCAGGCGGTTTCATCACCGACCTGAAGATCGGCTACTGGCTGGGCAGTACGCCCGCCAAGCAGGAAGCGTGGAAGTTCCTCGGAACAATCGTATCCGCTGCCACCGTAGGCGGTGTAATGATTATCCTGAACAAGACATACGGATTCACAAGCGGACAACTTGCCGCACCGCAGGCCAACGCGATGGCTGCTGTAATCGAACCTTTGATGAGTGGTGTAGGCGCCCCTTGGCTGCTGTACGGCATCGGTGCGGTGCTGGCCATCATCCTGACGTTCTTTAAGGTTCCCGCACTGGCATTTGCGTTGGGTATGTTCATCCCGCTCGAACTGAATGTACCGCTCGTAGTGGGCGGAGCTATCAACTGGTATGTCACCACCCGCAGCAAAGACAGTGCGCTCAACACCGAACGGGGCGAAAAAGGGACTCTGCTGGCATCCGGATTCATTGCCGGAGGTGCCCTGATGGGTGTAGTCAGCGCTGCCATGCGCTTCGGCGGAATCAATCTGGTGAACGATGCATGGCTCAACAATACCCTCTCACAGTTGGCTGCCCTGGTAGCTTACGTACTGCTAATCCTGTATTTCATTAAAGCATCCATGAAGGTAAAATGAAGTATATAGCTGCATTTTTAGTATTGTTCATAGCAACCTTTTCGTTTGCACAAAAGCCCGTTGAGCTGCCATTATGGCCCAACGGAGCTCCCAACGATAACGGACTCGACGCACAACAACCGACAATTACCGTCTATCGTCCGTCGCATCCTAACGGGACAACTGTCATCATGTGTCCCGGAGGAGCGTATGTCAATCTGGCCATGGCACATGAAGGACACGACATGGCAGCTTGGTTCAACGCACAAGGCATCACTTATGCAGTACTGAAATACCGAATGCCCAATGGAAACAGCCAGGTGCCCTTATCGGATGTGGAAGAAGCCATACGAATAGTGCGCCGACATGCCAAGGAATGGAATATTCGTCCTGAAAGAGTAGGCATTATGGGTGCTTCTGCCGGAGGACATCTTGCCTCTACTCTTGCCACACATTACAGTAGTGAAGAGACACGCCCGGATTTTCAGATATTGCTCTATCCGGTGATAACAATGGACAGGAGCTTTACTCACATGGGATCGCACGACAGCCTGATCGGAAAAGATGCTTCCGCCGAAACTGAAGAAAAGTATTCCAATGAAAAGCAAGTGACGCCAAACACACCGCAGGCTTTCATTGTTTTATCATCAGATGACAGTGCGGTGGTCCCGGCTAACGGAGTGTGCTATTACCTGGCCCTGCAAAAGCAGGGAGTTCCTGCATCTATGCACATTTATCCTACGGGAGGACATGGCTGGGGATTCCATGACAGCTTTATCTACAAGCGCCAATGGACAGAGGAACTGGAAAAATGGCTCCGCGACGGAGTGAAATTCTCCAGATGATATATAAAGAAACTCACGAAACAACATTTATAAAGATGAAAACAATTCGTACACTTTTGTTATGTACCAGCCTATTGGCCGGAACAGTTGCAGCACAGGAGAACAGTCTGGTGCTGAGTAACGGACTCGGGTTCGTTGATACCCCCTATAAGGCAGGTACCCTTGAAGTAGACGATGCAGAAGACCTCATTATCAATTGTGACGAGGTGGACTGCACCACTTTCGTAGAATATGCACTGGCAATGGCACTCTGCCCGCAACAGGGAGACGACATGCAGGAAAGTGACTTTGCTCGTAACCTGCAACGTATCCGCTATCGCGACGGAAAAATTGACGGTTATACCTCTCGTCTGCATTATATATCCGACTGGATCAATAATGGTGTCCGCCAAGGCTTTCTTGAAGACGTAACGGCTGCCCACAGCCCTTTCACGCAGAAACTGTCGATCTCTTACATGAGCACACATCCGCAACTCTACAAATCGTTGAAGAACTCTCCGGAAAATGTAGCGCAGATGGCAAAGTATGAAAAGGCACTGAGCGGTAAAGAGGTTCATTACCTTCCGAAAGACAAACTGGAGCCGGACGGATTGCCCTGGATCAAGAATGGGGACATTATTGCCCTGACCACCAATACTCCGGGGTTGGACGTAAGCCACATGGGCATTGCCATTTACATCAAGGGACAGCTGCACCTGCTGCATGCTTCGTCCAAAGAAGGCAAGGTAATAGTAGACAAGAGTGCACTGAGCCAGATGTTGAAAGACAGAAAATCACTGACAGGTATCAGAGTGCTGAGAATGAAGAAATAAACCGGAAACAAACCATACCGAACTTATCTGATCCCCGAAACCATTTTGATGCGTTTCGGGGATTTTTCTTTTCAGTAAGAAAGAGAATAGCCTTATTTCCTGACTGCCCCTTCTGCTTTTCAACGGCAACGGGAAGCACAGAAGACGGAAAACAGGACTTTTCTTCCCGAAAAGCCGGGGTTTTGTGTCTGGAGAGCCGGGGTCTGCCCCGAAAAGAGCCGGGATTTCTATGAAAAGAAGTAAGCATTCGACCCGAAAGACGGTTGCATTCCGCTGAAATGCTTACTTCTTTTCAAATTATCTCTATATGTTTTCCCACTTTACATCTGTTGTTATGGTTTTATCGTTAAAAAGAGAAGGATTATTCTCTGGTTGCATACCGTAAACGAACAAGTCCCGACTGTCAAAAAGAAAGCCGTAAGCATCCATTGATACAACTCTTCACGCATTTAGCTTTGCTACACTTACATCATGCCAACTCATAAAGTCTTTCGGCATCAAACATAAAATCGCCAACCTTACAGGTTGGCGATTTTACCAGGCAACCGTATCATTGGATGCAAACAGAGCAAACCAGAGAGGTCTGATTATCATTTTGACAAAAGGAAAGTAAGCAGTTCGCTCCCCAGCCTCTCTTTTACCTCGTCCATATCAACACTGTGTCCGAGTTCTTTCTGAAGGGAAGTCACGCCTTTATCGATAAAACCACAAGGATGAATGTAACTGAAATAGCGTAAATCGGTATTCACATTCAGCGCCAGTCCATGCATCGTCACGTAATGACTGCTCCGAACCCCTATCGCACATATCTTACGGGCACGGGGCGTATCACCTTCCAGCCAGACTCCTGTCGCCTTCTCTAAACGGCCGGCCTCGACACCGTAAGATGCACAGACACGGATAACGGCTTCCTCCAGTAAGTGTACATATTCCTTCAGCCCCAATCCGAACTCCTCAAGATTAAGAATCGGGTAACACACCAATTGCCCGGGACCATGATAGGTGATATCGCCGCCACGGTCGATGTGATAGAGGGTGGCACCGATAGCCTTCAGTTGCTCCTCTCCCAGCAGCATATTATTTTCCTTTCCGCTACGCCCCAGGGTATAAACGTGCGGATGTTCACAAAAAATGATGCGATTCTCGTACTTTTCCCCGCCCTGCTTGGCATGGACGAGGGCATCGAACCATTCCGTCTGTCGACTCCATGCTTCAGAATACGGAATAAGTTCCCAATCGGTTGTAATTGTTTTCATACGGACAAAGATAAAGAAATAAAAGAAAATGTGTATATTTGCGTGATTCAAAAAAAGAAAGTAATATGAAGTTTGACTTTCCACAAGTAGATCTCCCATGCGAACTTCTGGCATGGAATGATGTAACTGAAGATATCTTGAATATCTACAAACAATCGTGCAGGCTGAAAGCCGGCATCTTTGCTATTTGTACGGAAGGTAAGATGACCGCAACCATTAACCTGATCGATTACGAAATAAAACCGAACGATCTGATCACACTGCTGCCGGGCACTATCATCCAGTTCCGCGAACGGACAGAGAAAGTACGTTTATGCTTCGCCGGATTCTCGTCGGAATGTGTAGAACGAATCAATCTGATAAAATCGATGGTCAGCTCTTTCTCTAAGATAACCGAGTGCCCGATTGTGGAATTACAGGAGGATATAGCCAGTTATCTAAAAGATTACTTCTCCCTGTTGGCACGAGTGACATGTGATGAAAGGTTCTCTCTTCCCTCCGAGATGACGGAAGTATCTTTGAAATCTATTCTGACCGCCGTCGGACTGATTTATCAGAAATATTCCCGGAAAGATCACAACACGAACCGTAAAGAAGAAATCTGCCGCGAATTGGTAGGATTGGTCACAGAGCATTATGCGGAGGAACGCCGTGCCCAGTTCTATGCAGACAAGTTGGGAATATCACTGCAACACCTCAGTACCACAGTCAAACAAGTGACAGGACGCAACGTACTGGATGTGATAGCCTATGTGGTCATTATCGACGCGAAAGCCAAATTGAAATCGACTCACATGACCATTCAGGAGATTGCCTATTCGTTGAACTTCCCCAGTGCTTCTTTTTTCGGAAAGTACTTCAGGAGATATGTAGGCATGAGTCCGCTGGAATTCAGAAACAGCTGACACCTTTCGTGGCAAAAAGATTTTCACCACAGAGGCCACAGAGTATTCATGTTGATCATCCATGACTTGAAGTTTACTCTGTGTCCTCTGTGGTGAGTTAGTTTTGAAAGGACTTGTTATTTTCTGGCCAGACTCAATGAATTCAGTACTACACTAACACTTGAGAATGCCATTGCCGCACTGGCAAGCATCGGGTTCAGCAACAGTCCGTTGATAGGGAACAGGATGCCGGCTGCAATAGGGATACCTATGAGATTATAGATAAATGCCCAGAACAGATTCTGGTGAATCAGTTTCACAGTCTGTCTTGACAACTCGAAGGCGCGGGGAAGCAACAGCAGGTCGGATGTCATCAACGTAACCATTGCTACATCCATGGCTATATCCGTCCCTTTCCCCATCGCTATGCTGACATCGGCCAGTGCCAACGCCTGTGAGTCGTTAATTCCGTCACCTACCATAGCTACGGTTTTTCCCTGCATCTGGAGTTCACGCACAAACTCTTCTTTATCATCCGGCAAGGCATCTGCCACAAAGCGGTCGATGCCCAACTTACCCGATACGGCAAGTGCCGTGCGTTGTCCGTCGCCGGTCAGCATACAAATGTCGATCCCCTGACGTTTCAACTCTTTCACAGCCTCGGCCGAAGTCGGCTTTATCTGATCGGCAATGGCAATTACGGCAAGCACCTCACTGCCACGGCCAAAGTATACAATGCTGTTTCCATCCGATTCGTATTGCACCATCATTTCGGCAAGCACATCAGAGAGCGAAGCGCTGAAATCTTTCAGTAACTTGTGGCTGCCCACCCAATAAGTCTCCCCTTGATAAACCACCTTGATTCCTTTTCCGGTGATACTCTCAAAGCTGTCCAGTTGGGCAGGAACTATTTTCTCCACTTCCTGCAGAGAAGAGACAATGGCTCCGGCAAGCGGATGTTCGGATTTAAGTTCGGCCGCCAACAGGACATTCTTGAAATGTTCTTCCTGCACCTGTGCCCAAAGCCATCCGGAAACCGTGGGATGTCCCTCGGTCAACGTCCCGGTTTTATCGAGCACCACTACATCTACTTTACGCATCTGCTCGAGGGCAACCGCATCCTTAATCAGGATATGATTACTGGCTGCTTTGCCTATGCCCACCATCAGAGCGGTAGGTGTGGCAAGTCCCAGAGCACACGGACAGGCAATGACCAGTACGGATACTGCCGAAAGCAGGGCATGTGAGAAATAATCGGTACCTCCCACCAAAAGCCAGATAACAAACGTCAGCACGGCAATACAAAGCACGACAGGCACAAAGATTCCGGTCACCCGGTCTACGATGCGCTGTACGGGCGCTTTACTCCCCTGAGCCTCCTGCACCATGCGGATGATGCGTGCCAGCACCGTCTCGCTTCCTACACTGGAGGCTTTAATCACAAAAGAGCCTTTCTGGTTGATAGTTCCCGCCAATACACGGTCGCCCGTTTTCTTTTCTACGGGAATCGGTTCGCCGCTGATCATACTTTCGTCTACATAAGATTCTCCTTCGGACAACCGCCCGTCTACGGGAATCTGCTCACCGGGACGTACCACCACCAGGTCGCCTGCCTGCAACTGGTCTATCAGGATATCTTCTTCAACTCCTCCCCGAAGCACACGGGCCACACGGGGTTGAAGTCCCATCAACTTCCGAATGGCAGTAGAGGTATTCCCCTTGGCACGCTCTTCCATCAGTTTACCGGTCAGCACAAAAGCGATGATGACTACTGCCGCCTCATAGTAAACGTGAGGTTCAAGTCCTCGGTTATACCAGAATTCGGGAAAAAATGTGTTGAAGACGCTGAACAGGAAGGCGATGGAGGTACTGAGTGCCACCAGGGTATCCATATTACTCCTCCCCAAACGTGCCTGCCGCCAGGCATTGACATAGAAAGAACCTCCGAAGAAAATCATCACGGGAAGGGCGAGTATCAACTGAATCTCGTTAGAGAAGGGCACATGCATCAAGACCATAGAAAACAGCAACATGGGGACAACGAAGATCCATGCACCGATGACCTGCCGCTTCAGCAGTCGGTAATGTTTCTCCTGGGCCTCCTCCTGACGCTCCTCTTTCAGGGCCTCTTCCACTATCAGGTCATAACCTGCGGCAAGTACGGCCGCACGGATTTCTCCGGGAGTCAGCTTGTCGGCTTCGTACGAAACGGACAGTGTGTTTGTGGCGAAGTTGACCGATGCGTCTACCACACCGGCCAATTTCTTCACTGTTTTTTCCACATTATTAGCGCACCCCGCACAGTGCATGTTCAGTACAGGAAACGCTTTCTTTATAATATTACCCATAATCTATTATTATATATACTATCTAATAAACAATGAGGTAAAGAACAATGTTCACTTCTTGTCCGTTTCCTTTGCTTCCTTTATGACTACAGCTTCGTATTTAAATTTCCGAAAGCCTTCTTTCAGTTTTTCAACATTCGTCTTTTCCGCATCGTAAGTGATGGTGACGGTTTGAGTTTTCAAATCAGTCTTAAAGTTTTTAAGTCCTTTTTCGAACTTGATATTGTTCTTCACCTTTCGTTCGCAGTTGGCGCACTCCATCTGTGCCACTTTGAAAACAACGGTACGAAAGTCTTTTGCCGCAACGGCAGTCACCGAAAGTAAAGCCACCACCAGTGTGGCAATCATTTTTTTAGTCTTCATGAATGTAAGTATTAGTAATCAATAATTTTAGTCGTTCGTTTTACTCTCTTTCAATCTCGTGCCAGGTTAAACCTCACTCCGATATATCCCTTTGCTCCATGTACCGGTCCCCATATCATAGTCGAGTCAAAATGGTCTCCCCAAGGATTGGCTGCATCGATAATCGGATTCTTTTGTTTGAAATTTGTCAGGTTCTCACCTCCAATGTATACCGACCAGCGTCGGAAATAGCGCGTCACCTGTGCACTAAGCTGACTAAAGCCTTTATAACGGGCATCCCACGAAGGAGTGCCGTCAGCAAGTGTATACGGATCGGGCATACGTCCTCCTCCATTCATCTGCCAGGTGGCATCAAACTGCCACAAGCCCAGCGGAGTCTGATAAGAAGCGGTTACAAGTCCTTTGTATTTCCCGGTCAGCGGCTTCTCCATCAACCGGTGATTGTAAGTCGTCTTGGCGTCTGTCCAACGATAGGCAGCTGTCAGCGAAAAACCCTGAAAGAACGGATAGGTAGCCTCCACCTGAAACACTTGTGAATACGACCGTCCGTCGAGATTGTAGAATGCCACCTCATGGGGATTCGTATCCATATCGACAACGACCTGTTTCAGGAAGTCAGTGTAATAGTATTCCAGATTCAGGTTCAGCGTTTTCCCGAAAAGCGGAATGTAACCCGATATACTTGCGCCATAGTTCCACGCTTCTTCCTGGTCGAGGTGACTGGCAATACTTACCTTCCGGCTACTTGCCATCAGATAATTGTTTTCGGCAAGCACGTGATTCGTACGATACCCTTTTCCGGCAGAAAGACGGAAATGAACAAAATCATTGGGGTTGTATTTAATGTGGGCACGTGGAGTCACGAAAAAGCCGTACTCACTGCTATGGTCGCCACGAAGTCCGGCCATCACCACCAGTTTATTCTCCAGATTAAAAGTGTACTGCGCATAAGCTCCTCCTACCGATTCGCGTGCAAAAGCCTTCGTCAACGGAGTGTCAGTATTGTTGGTCAAACGGTAATGCTGGTCATATCCGTCATAATTATAACTGAATCCCGCCGAAAGACTGTGTTGCTTTGTAAATTCGGTTTCAAACATCAGCGAAGCATAAGCGTTGGACTGGTCAACATCATAAATCTTCCGTCCATAAAGCGCATCCTGGTTGTGCAGCGTACCGGACAGAATCAGCGCAAGATTCGTATTCTTCTCCTTATTAAATATATAGGCATTCTTGGCAAAAGCCTCGTAACGGCGGGTTTCAATATCGATAGCATAGCGATCGGCTGCCGGCACGCCGCTATGACTCACCTGACCGCCTTTTCTGCTTTCGTCCAGCGCTTTGATGCCTGCCTGAAACACATAGTGGTCACCCATATAGGCCCAACGGTTCCAAAAATTATACTGCTCTATCTGGGGAATATCGGCAAAGCCGTCATCGTTGCCGTCATGTGCTTTCGTTTCATTTTCGTAATGTGCCAGCAACGAAGTACTCCATCGTTTGGAAAGTTTCACCGTGGCATCCGCATTCGCCTCATAACGATTGGTGGTACTGGCAAAAAGATTGGCCGAAACCCAATCCGCCTCAGGCAGTTGCGGCTTCTTAAATTCAACATTGATCTGTCCGGTAAGGGCTTCATAACCATTCTTCACGGACGAAATCCCCTTGGATACTTGTATGCTGTGCATCCAGGGACCGGGAACATAACCCAATCCGTAAGGAGAAGCAGCACCGCGATAGTTCGGAATATTCTCGGTCAGCATCTGCACATAAGTTCCCGATAGTCCGAGCAACTTGATCTGCTTCGCTCCGGTAGCGGCATCCGAATAGCTGACGTCCACTGAAGGATTGGTGACAAAACTCTCGCCAAGATTGCAACATGCTGCACGACAGAGCTCGTCACTGGTAATGATCTCTTCGTTCATCACGCTGTTGCGCAGCTTCAATGTGCTCAACTTACGACTGACAATATTCACTTCACTCAGTTCCATCCCCTCGCGAAGTACTACGTCCAGAACGGCGTTCTTGTCTTTCACTTGTATGGTATCGTTTTCGTAACCTACAAAACTTACAATGAGATGACTGCCCCTGTCGGGTTTGGATATGGAAAAAGTACCGTCCTCACGAGTAGCTACCCCACCGGGAATATTCTTCCAGAAAACGTTGGCACCGATAATCGGTTCGCCGGCCTGATCTTTCACCGTACCGCTCACTTGCGCTTGTACAGTCAGACTGCCGAGAAGCAGTCCGGTCAATAATATATATTTCATTAAATAACTTCGTTTGTCTTTTTTATTTGGTTTATATTCAATAAGAAATAAGTAGGATTCACCACAGATTACACAGAAGAACACAAGTTGTCCCGCTTCAATAATTAACGGTATTAACCCTTAAATAGTGAAAGCCTGTGCAATCTGTGATGCAATCCAAACAGTAAATATTGAAGAAACTAAATAAGCAAAGTAGAATAAAGAGCTAAATAATGCCGGGAACTCGTTTTAGGTGGCGGTACCACATAAGGAGTTTCCAACACCTCGTCACGGAAAAGCGCACACAGCAGATCCGATACCTGGTTGCAAAGGAATACGCTGACAGGAGCAGGGACAGAAGATTCGAACGCCTGCTTCACCAGGTCAAGTTTATAGATAGTCGCCGTACATCCCTCACCCCGGCACGATTTATGGAATTCAAAATCGAATTTATCACAGAAGCCGCATTTGTCGGCACAACAGCAATTTGCCGTCTCACAACCACTGCAACAATATTGAACGACAGAGACTCCCGCCCCTACATACACTATAAGGAGGGAAAGAATAACAGCGAGTATATAGCGGAATCTCTTCATAACGGTTGCAAAGATAAGCAGATTTAACCAGCTCTCCTCATTCTTTTTTCTTTTTTTATGCTGCCGATTCACTAATATGAACTATATTTGTCGATAGTGAACGATTATATAAATGTTGAATTTAAAGAAGAACCCCTTATGAAAAAACAATATGTCAGTCTGCTTGCGATAATACTTGCTACAAGTGGCTTTTTATTTTCTTGTGGTGACAAGATGAACAAGAATACCGGTGCGCTGGAATTCGACAGCATACAAGTGAACGAAACGGCACATCTCTTCGGAGATACGGCAAAGCCGGCATGTAACCTGACCATCAATTTCACGTATCCGGTGAAGTCATCGGACAACAAATTGAAGGATAGCCTGAACAGCTACTTTATAGCTGCCTGCTTCGGAGAAGGATATATCGGTGAAAAACCGGCAAAGGTGGTAAAGGAATATACTGAACATTACGTAAAGGAATATCGCACAGACCTTGAACCCATGTATGCCGAAGACGAAAAGAACAAAGAAAGCGAAGGGTCCATCGGCGCATGGTATTCGTATTATAAAGGAATAGAGAGCCACGTGCAACTCTATTATAAGAACCTGTTGGTTTATCGCATCAACTACAATGAATATACCGGAGGCGCGCATGGCATTTACATGACAACCTTCCTCAATATGGATCTGATAAACCTACGTCCACTGAAGCTGGATGACATTTTCACAGGTGATTATAAGGAAGCACTGACCGACCTGTTATGGAACCAGCTGATGGCAGACAAAAAAGTAACGACCCATGAAGCACTTGAAGATATGGGCTACGGTTCTACCGGAGATATCGCCCCGACAGAAAACTTCTACCTCGACAAAGACGGCATTACCTTCTATTATAATGTATACGACATCACTCCGTATGCCATGGGACCGGTAGAAATTAAGATTCCATACGAGATGATGGAGCACATGCTGGGCAGCAACCCGATCATCGGAGAGATGAAAGCTCAATAGATTAACCCTTTTTATTAAAATACAGATATATTACAACCTTATGGATACAACAGAACAAACTTCCTCCCTCCCCTCTACCGGAGGGGAAACCGGAGTGGAGCTTCTTCTTAAATACTTTCCTGACTTGACGGAAGAGCAACGCAAACAATTCGCAGCTCTTTACGAACTTTACATTGACTGGAATTCTAAAATCAACGTAATCTCGCGCAAAGACATTGAAAACTTGTACGAACATCATGTGCTCCATTCACTGGGAATTGCCCGTGTCATTCGTTTCCGTCCGGGTAGCAAAGTTATGGATCTTGGCACCGGAGGCGGATTCCCCGGTATCCCGCTGGCTATTCTTTTTCCGGATACAAAGTTTCACTTGGTGGACAGCATTGGAAAGAAAGTACGTGTAGCAACCGAAGTGGCCAATGCCATCGGTCTAAAGAACGTCACTTTCCGTCATGCCAGAGCCGAGGAGGAAAAACAAACATTCGACTTTGTCGTAAGCCGTGCCGTGATGCCCCTGGCCGATTTGATAAAGATAATCCGGAAGAACATTTCGTCCAAACAGCAAAATGCCCTCCCCAACGGGTTAATCTGCCTGAAAGGCGGCGAGTTGGAACATGAAGCAATGCCGTTCAAGCACAAGACAACCATGCATAGCCTGAGTGAGGATTTCGACGAAGAGTTTTTCCAGACCAAGAAAGTGGTATATGTAACGATTTAAACGATCAAACAACATAGTCATGAAAATAAAGAGATTTGAGTTCAATATGTTTCCCGTAAACTGCTATGTGTTATGGGATGAAACGAACGAGGCAGTCGTGATAGACCCAGGCTGCTTTTATGACGAAGAGAAACAAGCTTTAAAGAACTTCATCGTCACCAACCATCTGAACGTAAAACATCTGCTGAACACTCACTTACATCTGGATCACATCTTCGGTAATCCATTCATGCTCCGTGAGTTCGGCCTATCTGCCGAAGCAAACCAGGCGGACGAATACTGGATAGACGAAGCTCCCAAGCAGAGCCGCATGTTTGGTTTTCAGCTGAACGAGGCACCTGTGCCATTGGGAAAATACCTGCATGACGGGGATATCATAACTTTTGGAAATACAACGCTGGAGGCAATCCATGTACCCGGACACTCTCCCGGAAGTCTTGTATATTATTGCCAGGCAGAAAACTGCATGTTTTCAGGAGATGTATTGTTTCAGGGAAGCATCGGCCGGGCAGACCTGACCGGAGGCAACTTTGATGAACTGAAAGAGCATATTTGTAGCCGACTGTTCGTGCTGCCCAACGAAACAATCGTTTATCCGGGGCACGGCGCACCGACTACCATTGGGATAGAGAAGGCGGAAAATCCGTTCTTCAGGTAAGAGAATATCAACAAACCTTATTATAAATAAATCATTAATAACATGAAAACCGATTTATTAGCCTGCCGTCACATCGGCGTCAACAAAGCGGATGCCGAAGTAATGCTCCGGAAAATTGGAGTTGGTTCGCTCGACGAACTGATTGATAAAACCATTCCGGCCAATATCCGGCTCAAAGCACCTCTGGCACTGCCTGCGCCGATGACCGAATATGAATTTGCCCGCCACATTGCCGAGTTGGCAAGCAAAAACAAGTTGTTCACGACCTATATCGGCATGGGATGGTACAACACAATCACTCCGGCAGTCATCCAACGTAACGTCTTCGAAAACCCCGTCTGGTATACTTCCTATACTCCTTACCAGACAGAAGTTTCGCAAGGCAGACTGGAAGCTTTAATGAATTTCCAAACCTCCGTATGCGACTTGACTGCCATGCCATTGGCCAACTGCTCTCTGCTTGATGAAGCAACCGCCGCTGCCGAAGCTGTGACAATGATGTACGCTCTGCGTTCACGCAATCAGCAAAAATCCGGAGCCAATGTGGTATTTATCGACGAGAACATCTTCCCACAAACCCTGGCTGTTATCACTACCCGAGCCATCCCGCAAGGAATTGAAATCCGTACCGGAAAGTTCCGTGAACTTGAATTTACAGACGATCTCTTTGCCTGCGTCTTACAGTATCCCAATGCGAATGGTAATGCGGAAGATTACCGTGAGTTTACGGAAAAAGCACATGCAGCCAACTGCAAAGTGGCTGTAGCCGCCGACATCCTGAGCCTCGCCCTGCTTACACCTCCGGGAGAATGGGGGGCAGACATCGTATTCGGCACTACACAGCGTTTGGGTACTCCGATGTTCTACGGTGGTCCCTCGGCTGGCTATTTCGCTACCCGCGACGAATACAAACGTAACATGCCGGGACGTATCATCGGATGGTCAAAAGACAAGTATGGCAAACTCTGTTACCGCATGGCACTCCAGACGCGCGAACAGCATATCAAACGGGAAAAGGCGACCTCAAATATTTGTACCGCACAGGCATTACTGGCTACGATGGCCGGATTCTATACCGTCTATCATGGACAGGAAGGTATCCGTAACATTGCTTCACGCATCCATAGCATCGCTGTTTTCCTTGAAAAAAATATCGGGAAACTGGGATATAAGCAGGTAAACAAACAATACTTTGATACCCTCCGTTTTATCTTGCCCGATAGCATCTCAGCACAGCAAATCCGAACCATCGCTTTAAGCAAAGAGGTGAATCTGCGTTACTTTGATAATGGCGATGTAGGTTTGAGCATTGACGAAACGACCGATATAGCAGCCGTTAACATCCTGTTGTCTATCTTTGCTATTGCTGCCGGAAAAGACTTCCAGAAAGTGGATGACGTACCCGAAACAAGTACCATCAGCAAAGAACTGAAACGCCAGAGCCCCTATCTGACACACGAAGTATTCTCTAAATATCACACGGAAACGGAAATGATGCGCTACATCAAGCGCCTTGACCGCAAAGATATTTCACTGGCACAGTCAATGATTTCACTTGGCTCCTGCACCATGAAGTTGAATGCAGCTGCCGAAATGCTACCGTTGAGTTGTGCCGAATTCATGTGCATGCATCCGCTTGTTCCGGAAGATCAGGCTGCCGGTTACCGCGAACTGATCCACAACCTGAGCGAAGAGTTGAAGGTTATCACCGGGTTTGCCGGAGTGAGCCTGCAACCCAATTCCGGTGCTGCCGGTGAATACGCCGGACTACGCACCATCCGCGCTTATCTTGAAAGCATCGGACAAGGACACCGGAACAAAGTATTAATCCCTGCATCTGCCCATGGGACCAATCCGGCATCTGCCATACAAGCAGGCTTCACTACCGTGACTTGTGCTTGCGATGAACACGGAAACGTAGACATGGACGATCTCCGCGCCAAAGCTGAAGAAAACAAGGAGGATCTGGCTGCGTTAATGATCACCTATCCCTCCACACATGGTATCTTCGAAACGGAAATCGTGGAAATCTGCCAGATCATTCACGATTGCGGAGCACAGGTATATATGGATGGCGCCAACATGAATGCTCAGGTAGGATTAACGAATCCGGGATTTATCGGTGCAGATGTTTGCCACCTGAACCTGCACAAAACATTTGCTTCTCCTCACGGTGGCGGCGGTCCCGGTGTAGGCCCGATCTGTGTAGCCGAACATCTGGTACCATTCCTTCCGGGGCACGGACTGTTCGGAAACTCACAGAACGAGGTTTCTGCCGCTCCATTTGGCAGTGCAGGCATTCTGCCCATCACTTACGGCTATATCCGCATGATGGGAACCGAAGGACTGACAATGGCAACCAAAATAGCAATCCTGAATGCCAACTATCTGGCAGCCTGTCTGAAAGATACATATGGCATCGTATACCGGGGAGCCAACGGCTTTGTGGGACACGAAATGATCCTGGAATGTCGGAAAGTATATGAAGAGACAGGTATCAGTGAAAATGATATTGCCAAACGTCTGATGGATTATGGCTATCATGCTCCTACCCTCTCCTTCCCGGTTCACGGCACACTGATGATTGAACCGACTGAAAGTGAGAGCCTCGCCGAATTGGATAACTTCATCCATACGATGTTGACCATCTGGAATGAAATTCAGGAAGTGAAGAACGGTGAAGCCGATAAGGGGGACAATGTGCTTATAAATGCTCCACACCCCGAGTATGAAGTAGTAAGCGACCGGTGGGAACACTGCTATACGCGTGAAAAAGCTGCATACCCGATAGAAAGTGTACGTGAAAATAAGTTTTGGGTGAATGTAGCCCGTGTCGATAATACATTAGGCGACCGCAAACTATTGCCGACATGCTATGGCTGTTTCGACTGAAATTAATTTGATTCACTACAGAGTTCACAGAGTATCACAGAGTTTATCTCTTGTAATTTCTACTCCGTGATACCCCTGTGTTACTCTGTGGTGAATTTAAACTTGAATCCGATACTCTATTCCACAATGGTTATTGTACCTTCTTTCACCGTTTTTTCCTTCAACGATACACCTTCTGCCTGATATCCCAAAGCTACGCAACCGTAAACTTTATGGTTCTCGGGTACTCCAAGAGAGGTCAGATACGCCCGGACTTCCGGATCATCGCAAGTCGTCCCGAGTTGATTGATCCAGCAAGAACCGATGCCCAAAGAACGGGCTGCCAAAAACATATTCTCAATGGCACAGGCACAGTCCATCCCGGCCCACCACTGGGTAGGGTCATTAGAAACAATGACCAAACTCGGAGCATGATAATAACAACAATAAGTCTCACTATGTCCACGCTCCTGAAGGCGCTTATCGTCACTTTTAGCAAATGCTCCCTTGATACGATTGTTCAGTTCTTCAAGTTTAGCCGCATTACGGACTGCCGTAAAATGCCACGTTTCATAATGCATGCCGCTCGGTGCATAGGTAGCTGCCTCCAGTATGGCATTCAAGTCTTCCGACGGTACCTGCTTTTTATCATAGACACGCACACTGCGGCGTGCCTTTATCGTTTCTAAAACTTCATTGGTTTTCATCATGAATATCTATTAATATTGTATTCCTTATCTTTTAATTAAACCAATCTTGGCATTCAGTTTGAAATAGTATACACCATTCTCCCTTTCAAGGAATCCATACTTGTCTTTATCAACCGATCCTTTTTCAAGACGTGAATTCAGATAAAGGAAGTCTTCAAACGTTTTCTTTTCCGACTTATGATAGCACAACACCTCGCCACTACCATCAACCAGTAATATACCTTCAACAGCCGAGTCCGTCCCGTTGTATATCTTTGCCGGGCGCATACCCAAAGCGAGCGCCAATAAGAATTGCTTCATTTTAAATTCATAAAAACCATGCTTACTGATCAACTCTTCTTTTATCTTGAGAGGATTTACTGTCTTCATCAGTTCGGTCAGTTCACTGATACGTGTGATGCCGTCCAGATGCATCGTACGCACCATCTCCGCCAACACACGAGGAAAATGCAAGTCAATCATCAGCAAGTTACAGCGAAACACACGGTCTGCCACATCCGAGTATTTCAACACGCCTCCCAGACGTTCGATCATCATCATACGCTCGGCAACCTCCGTAGGCGATTCGGGAAGGGCATTAATTTTATTTACGGTAGGTGCAGCAAACTTTACACCGGATTGCTCCAATTTCAGGTTTGCAGCACGTCCCCCATCCAGCAACGGATTCATCGCACTCAGACGCGAACGGACATTGAAACCGGCTAACGGAGCTTCGGGATGCCAAAAGGCGATTGAGAAATCGGTACGATTTTCCGTCCGTGCTTCAAGATCAAAGATTCCGGCTTCGTCCAAAAACTCCTCCACCCCATCGGGAGAAGTGACTTCATCCGTAGACGAACCTTTTATCGCATTCAGAATCAGGTCAGCCACCATTGCAAAATCTTCGCGGGGCAAGCTTTTTCCGACTTTCTCACCTTCCATCCGGATATCTTCTCCTTCGATATAATAACGCCGGGTGCCATCATGCTCCTCACGCTGAATCATCGCAATGGGCCAGCACTTTTCATCTTCTTTCTTTGCTTGTGGAGTTCCGAGAGAAACTTTTCCGTCCGCCAGCAGACGAAAAAAAACATATAGCTCACTCCACTCTCTTTTTGTTGCTTCAAATGCCATTCTATCTATCTTTTTATTATGTGTGGGAAGAAAACCTCCCCCCTGTCTTATTTCTTTCTCTTATTCATTTCCTTCTTCTTCATCTAAAATACGTGCAGTCTCCACTTTTTCCAACCGAGACCTTAAGCGAGGCATCGCCGACTGTCGGATGCGAAGTGTCATGCTGCAATCCATATCATACGACTGGGAGAGAATTTCCGGTTCCTCCTCTTTCACAATCCGCATCACATCGTTCATAAACGGATATTCAAAAAGCACGGTTACTTCTTCATCCACCGTTTTCTCTACAACAGTGGCAGCGGCAATGGCCTCGGCGGCGGCGGCTTTATAAGCCACAATCAATCCACTGGTCCCCAACTTGATTCCCCCGAAATAACGAACCACGATAATCAGAATATCCGTCAGTTCGTTGGAATTAATTTGTCCCAGAATCGGTTTGCCGGCCGTACCGGAAGGTTCTCCGTTGTCGTTTGCACGAAAGTTTTTACGTTCGTGCCCCAACATATAAGCATAACAGACGTGACGGGCATCGTAATATTTCTTCTGATACGTCTCCAGATGATTCTTAATCTCTTCCAATGTACGCACTGGAAGAGCAATGGCAATGAACTTACTACGCTTCTCGGTATAGGTACCTTCTGAAACTTCAGTGATGGTTTTGTATGTATCTTCTGACATGATATCCGGAATCATTTTTAGTGGTTCAGGCTATACCTAACAACTGTACTTCAAAAACCAGGGTCGAAAAAGCCGGAATAGGACCACTGGTACGTGTCCCATACCCCATGGTATACGGGATGTAAATTATCCAACGATCTCCCACCCGCATTTTCTGCAAAGCGATCTGCCATCCCTCGATGACCTCACTCAAACGGAAAGCTTCAGGACAGTTCCGTTTCCAGGAATTATCAAATTCCCGTCCATTGATCAGTGTCCCCCTGTAATGGACAGACACCACACTGCCGGACCGGGGAGTAGCGGTACCACTACCTTCCTCCAAAACCTTATATAATATGCCACAAGGCAATTCGCATACATCCGCTTCGGCACATAATGCCTGCATGAATTGCTCGTTCTGCAACTTGTATTCTTCTTTTCGTCCCATAGATCTATTCAGATAATAATTACTTCGGTCACAAAGATACGGAAAAACGTACATATTTGGATAGCCCGGAATGCAAAACGAGGATGTTCCTCTGTTTTAGAGTAACATCCTCGTTCTTTTTCTACATCGATACGCTCTTTATTCCAACTCGTGTATCACCAGTCCGGAACGCAGTTTCGGCTCGAACCAAGTGGTTTTCGGAGGCATAATGTTTCCCGTATCGGCAATATCCATCAGTTGCTTCATTGAAACGGGATAAAGGGCCAGTGCCACTTTCATCTCTCCGCTATCCACCCGCCTGCTCAGCTCACCCAAGCCACGGATACCTCCCACAAAATCGATCCGTTTGTCCGAACGCAAATCTTTAATACCCAGAATTTCATCCAGAATCAGATTGGAAGAGATCGTCACGTCCAATACCCCAATGGGATCATTGTCGTCATAAGTTCCCGGTTTGGCTGTCAGGCTATACCATTTACCTTCCAGATAAAGGGCAAAATTATGCAATGCAGCGGGTTTATATATCTCTTTCCCCTTCTCCTCTACCACAAAATTCTTTTCAAGAGCAGTCAGGAATTCGGCAGGTGTCAGACCATTGAGATCTTTCACCACCCGGTTGTAATCAATAATAGTCAACTGGTTCGCCGGAAAACATACAGCCATGAAGTAATTATATTCTTCGTCTCCGCGATGACCGGGATTCTGTTTCGCCTTCTCGGCTCCAACCAGAGCGGCAGCGGCCGAACGATGGTGTCCGTCGGCAATATAAAGTGCTGGCATAGCAGCAAACTCTTTTGTGATCACAGCAATGTCATCGTTATCATCAATCACCCAGAAAGTATGCCCGAATCCGTCACCGGGAGCAATAAAGTCGTATACCGGTTTTTGAGCCGTATACTTCCGGATGATAGTGTCGAGCACTGCATTGTCGGGATAAGCAAAGAATACCGGTTCGATATTGGCATTGTTCACACGAACATGCTTCATACGGTCTTCTTCCTTATCACGCCGGGTCAGCTCATGCTTTTTGATAACGCCGTTCATGTAATCGGGCACATAAGCACCTACCACCAGTCCGTACTGCGTCTTGCCGTTCATGGTCTGGGCATAGATGTAATAATTCTCTTTATCATCCTGCACCAACCACCCTTTATCGCGAAACAGACGGAAGTTTTCTGCCGCCTTGGTATAGACTTTCTCGTCGTGTTCGTCTGTTCCGACCGGAAAATCTATTTCAGGTTTAATGATATGATACAGTGATTTCTCGTTTCCGGCAGCTTCTGCACGAGCCTCTTCTGAGTTCAACACATCATACGGACGTGATGCGACCTGTTCTACCAAGTCCTGTGGAGGGCGGATGCCTTTAAATGGTTTTATTGTTGCCATAAAACTGGGGATTATTTGTTCACTCTAAATTTTTCGCAACCCTCTTTCAGGAAGCCTACAATCTGTTTCGCCGCAGCAATACCTGCATTGATATTTGCCTCGGCAGTCTGAGCACCCATCTTCTTCGGTGTTGAGAAATAACGTCCGGCAAAGAGTTCGGTAAACTTCGCATTGGCAGCAGGCATAATATCGGTGATGTATTTAAAGTCCGGACGTTCTTCCATCAGCTGAATCAGTTCGTCCTCATTGATCACCTCTTTACGGGCCGTATTGACCAGAATAGCTCCTTTCGGCATATTCTTCAGTAAATCACGGTTAATGGAATTCTTTGTTTCGGCTGTAGCCGGAATATGCAGTGAGACGATATTACAAATTTTGTAAAGTTCTTCGGCCGAGTCAACGGCTTTCACTCCATCTTTTTCAATCACATCTTTCGGGCAGAAAGCATCGTAAGCGTAAAGCTCCATGCCGAATCCTTTGGCAATACGTGCCACATTACGTCCCACATTGCCATAAGCGTGGATACCCAGTTTCTTTCCCATCAGTTCCGTACCCGACGTTCCATTATAGAAATTGCGGACGGCATAAACGAGCAGCCCGAACACCAATTCGGCCACGGCATTCGAATTCTGCCCCGGAGTGTTCATTACGCACACACCGTGTGCGGTAGCGGCGTTTAAGTCCACATTGTCATATCCGGCACCTGCACGGACTACTATTTTCAATTCCTTCGCAGCCTCAAGCACTTCCGCATCGATAATATCGCTGCGAATGATAATGGCATTCGCATCTTTCACCGCGTCAAGTAATTGAGCCTTATCTGTATATTTCTCAAGCAGAGCCAATTCGAATCCGGCTCCTTCTATTTCTTTCTTTATACCATCTACGGCAATTTTGGCAAATGGTTTTTCGGTTGCAACAAGTACTTTCATTTCCTTTGTTATGTTTTGGGGATAATTCACCACAGAGGGACACAGATTTGTCTTTCTTCTTCAATTATGGCACTCTGTGGTGAAATCACATTATTAATGAAGTTTCTCAAATTCCTGCATGCAGTCAATCAGCGCCTGTACACTTTCCTTCGGCATCGCATTATAACAAGATGCACGGAAACCACCTACAGAACGGTGTCCTTTAATGCCGGACATACCTTTGTCCGTAGCGAATTTCAGGAAATCGGCTTCAAGGTCTTTGTATTCCGGTGCCATTACGAAACAGATATTCATGCGTGAGCGGTCCTCTTTAGCAGCCGTTCCCACGAACATCTTGTTGCGGTCTATCTCGGCATACAGCATATCTGCCTTTTCGGTAGCCCGGCGATCCATCTCTTTCACGCCACCCTGAGCTTTGATCCAGCGCAAAGTCTGCATCGCAGAATATATAGGCAATACGGGAGGTGTATTAAACATAGATCCGCCGTCAATATGGGTTTTGTAATTCAACATACTCGGGATGTAACGTGACACTTTGCCCACTGCATCGTCCTTTACGATAACAAAAGTGACACCGGACGGAGCCAGATTCTTCTGTGCACCACCATAGATACAGATGTACTTCGAAACATCTACCGGACGAGAGAAAATATCAGATGACATATCGGCAACCATCGGAATTGGTGAATCGAGATCTCCCTTCAACTCTGTACCATAAATCGTGTTGTTGGTTGTCACATGGAAATAGTCTGCATCAGCAGGTATGGTAAAGTCTTTAGGGATAAACGTATAGTTTGCGTCAGCCGAAGAAGCTACCTCAACCACTTCGCCAAACCCTTTCGCTTCTTTCATCGCTTTCTTCGCCCAAACACCGGTGTTCAGGTAAGCAGCTTTCTTTTCAAGGAAGTTGTAAGGTACCATACAGAACTGCATACTGGCACCACCGCCCAAAAAAAGTACCGAATACCCTTCGGGGATATTAAGTATTTCCTTAAACAAAGCTACGGCTTCGTCCATGACTGCCTGAAAATCCTTGCCTCGGTGGCTGACTTCCAAAACAGAAAGACCTGAACCGTTGAAATCGAGAATAGCTTTCGCTGTTTCTTCTATTACTTCGCGAGGGAGAATGGAAGGGCCTGCACTGAAATTATGCTTTTTCATTTGATGAGTGTTTTTGGTTATACAATTTCGTTATTTTATGTCTACTGACATGGCGAATTTACGAATTTATTTCCTCTCAACAAACGTTTCTCTATAAAATTACAATCTCAGAGGGCATTTATCTTACTTTTTAATGGTTTATGCAGGAATTATACACCATTTTGTTATCCATACATGCCAAGATGGTAGAAAAAAGTTCAAACTGATATTATTACAAGGCTATCTATTTTGAAATGAAAGAGAGAGTGACTAAAAAGTGAATATTTATAAGAAGAAGAGGCAAAGACCGTAAAGAACCGGGAGCGGACAACCGGAGCGCCGGGGTACAGTGCCCGGAGCGCCGGGATGTAGGGAAGGAAGAGCCGGGATCCGAAAAGCTGTTTCACCACAGAGGACACAGAGGGCACAGAGAATAGATCTTTAAACAGGAGATTAAAACTCTGTGCCCTCTGTGTCCTCTGTGGTAAAATAGCTATCAAATAAATCCGTTTTAATCCGCCTCTTCAATCACCGTCTTCATCCCTTTGATCTTCTCACCGCGTATAAGCGTCAGCAATTGCTTGACCTTAGACCGCCGCACGGCTACAAAAGCATAATGGTCCTTCACATCGATTGCTCCAACATCTTCACGCGCCAGATTTCCTTTCTTATAGAGGAATCCGGCAATATCGATCTTACTCAATTTGTCCTTCTTCCCTTTACCTATATAAATAGTTATCCACTGAGGTTTAGACGGACGGGGCGCATTCTCCGGTAAGTCAAAGATATCGAGTTCCGAAGGTATATAATCCGGCACGCGTTCCTCCGGATTCAATATCAGATAAGAAGTACCCGTCGCATCCCAGCGGGCAGTACGTCCGTTACGATGAGTAAAAGCTTCTTCATTCACCGGGATATGATAATGAATGATATGCTCCACCTCCGGGATATCAAGTCCGCGGGCAGCCAAGTCTGTAGACACCAGCACCGGACAACTGCCATTACGGAACTTATACAGTGCCCGTTCCCGATCCGGTTGCTCCATACCTCCATGAAAGCGTTCATTGGAAACTCCTTTTTCCGTTAGTAAGGCACTCACACGGTCCACCGCATCCCTGTGGTTACAGAAAACAATACTCGAACTGCTTCCCAACGTACAAAGCAACTTATAGAGGGTTTCTATCTTATCTTTAGCAGGCGAAACCACCTTCATCAACCGCAAACGTGATTCCTCCACATCGTTTGTTAGGAAATCAAGCTTTATCGTACGGTTCAGTCCTGTAAATTGCGGAATCTCTTCCGCATCTGTTGCCGAAGTCAGAAAACGCCGTTTCAAGTCGGGCAACTGTCCGATAACCGTTGCCATCTCTTCCTGAAAACCAAACTCCAGGCATTTATCAAATTCATCGATCACCAACAGGCTCACTGTGCTTGCATCGAAGTTCTGCTTAGAGAGATGGTCGTTCATACGGCCGGGCGTACCGATGATAACCGCCGGCTGCATTCCTTTCATCGTCCGATGCTCTTCCATTGCCGGACGTCCGCCATAACAACTCATTGCCTTGAACTCTGTTCCCATCGCCTTGAACACCTGCTCTATCTGCAACGCCAACTCGCGCGAAGGCACCAGCACCACAGCTTGTACTCCTTTCACATCAGCCCTCAGACTACCGACCAACGGTAACAAGAAAGCAAGGGTCTTGCCCGAACCTGTGGGCGAAAGCAATATCAGGTCTTCGCCACCTTTATTAAATGCCTCAATAGATGCTTCCTGCATCGGATTGAGCTGTTCTATTTTCAACCTATCGAGTATCTCCTTCAATCCATTCATTGTTTTTTCTTTCTCTTGTTTAATCCTTTAATTGATATATAAAGTAAGGGTCATCATTATAATAAGTAATCAGCATCAGGCGGTTCAACCGTCCGTCCACCATCATAGAAATGCTGAAATTATCCAACTTATACTTTCGGACCGGATTACCATTCCAATCGTACTGCTCTACGTACATATAGCGATTTCCTTTATCATTGTCACTGCCCACTGCATAAGGTGTACGTCCCGAATAGGAAATATACACATAATCTCTCGTCGGAGACACCTGCATATAATGCGTTACGTTCGCATCCAATCCATCAGCAATGTTTAAAGTTTCATCATCAAAACCTTTTTGCTGGAAGTTCAGAGTCCGGACGCTATCACCTTTCATATTCATGAACTTCACTATCTTGAAGTATTTATAAGCATAAACCATCCGATTTCTCTGCGGATTGGCAGCCAAAGATCCCAAAACCGGTGATTTTCGAGCGAACCTCAATGTCAACGGATAGCGTTTTTCTTCTTTCAATGAATCACCCTCCACCTTGATTGTACGTATATAGCGTCCTGACTGATAAACAAATTCATCCTTTCCAATCTCTTGCAAATCGTTTACTCCCCATTTTTCTGTAGGAAATAACGTATAGAGATACGTTTGGTTCAGTTCCTTATCCAACCGATATATCCTTCCATTACTTCTTTCATACAGACAGCATAATGCTTCCTTATCAACCGAAGGCACCACCTCCGGTATAAGAAATTCATCCGGCCCGTTACCCTTTACCCCTACAGTCTTTATGTAGGTCATGGCCGGATAATGGAAAACAAAGTAAGGTGCCCTATAATTTTTCTGCACCAAAATACTGTCCGAGCAGAGTAACATCCTGTCTTCGGACGTCTTGAATATAAAAGTATCGGGCTCAACGATCTGCTGCCCCTTCAGTTCGACAACTTCCCCAAACGGATCCTGATCTTTCAGAAAGACCTCGCCCGTCTCCAGTGGAGCTAAAGAAACGATATCCTTCTCCATTGCTTGGGCAATGACACTGTCCTGCACCTGTACTCCGTTTCCGGCTGCACTTTTCTGTCTTCCGCCACACGATAGTAAGTTCACGCCCAATAGAACGAAACAAACTGAACTGACAACTCTGTTTTTCATAGCTGTTTCAATTTTAACGATGACACAAAGATAAAAAAAAACTGCTTCCGGACAGCCGAAAGCAGTTTCTTTATTATAATTCCCGAAGGATTATCCACCGAAGTTATCAAACATCAGGTTCTTAGCCGGAACACCAAGATCGTCGAGCATCTTCTCAACAGCCTTACTCATCGGGCCAGGACCACACATGTAATATTCAATGTCTTCCGGAGCTTCATGGTTCTTCAAGTAAGTTTCGTAAATCACGTTGTGTACGAAACCTGCTGTATACTTCACGCCGGCTGCGTCTGCTGCAGGGTCCGGACGGTCGAGTGCCAAGTGGAACTTGAAGTTCGGGAAATCTTTTTCAATCTGCAGGAAGTCTTCCAGATAGAATACTTCGTTCAGTGCACGGGCACCGTAGAAGTAGTTCATCGTACGGTCAGTGATATGCAGTGTCTTCGTCAGGTGCATAATCTGAGCACGCAACGGAGCCATACCGGCACCACCACCAATCCACATCATTTCGTTCTTCGAATCGAGGATCGGGTGGAAGTCACCGTAAGGGCCACTCATGGTCACCTTGTCACCCGGCTTCAGCGTGAAGATGTAAGAAGAAGCGATACCCGGCATCACATCCATAAAGCCCGGTCCCTGGTCTTTCGGTTTGAAAGGAGGAGTAGCGATACGTACAGTCAGCATGATGCGGTCACCTTCAGCCGGATAGTTGGCCATAGAGTAAGCACGGATAGTCGGCTCGTCATTGCGGCACTTCAAGCCCAGCAGACCGAATTTCTCCCATGCCGGAAGATATTCGTCACCAATCAGGCTCTTATCGATATCCTTATCATAATCCATCGAGAAGGTAGGAATCTTGATCTGGGCATACGAACCCGGCACGAAGTCCATGTGTTCGCCCGGAGGCAGAGCCACGATAAACTCTTTGATAAACGTAGCCACGTTCTTGTTCGAGATCACCTCGCACTCCCACTCTTTCACACCCAGGATAGACTCGTCGATCTTGATAGACATATCCTGTTTCACCTTTACCTGGCAACCGAGGCGCCAGTGATCGGCCTGTTCTTTACGAGAGAAGAAACCGGTTTCGGTAGGCAAAATCTCGCCACCGCCTTCGAGCACCTGGCAACGGCACTGTCCGCACGAACCCTTACCACCACAAGCCGATGAAAGGAACACATTGTTGGCAGACAACGTACCCAGCAGTGTACCACCCTGAGATGTTTTCAGTTGTTGCTCTCCATTCATCGTAATCGTAACCTCGCCCGAAGGAGAAAGATAGCTCTTCGCAACGAGCAGTATAATGACAAGCAGGATGATCACCACAAGGAAGACTCCGATACTTGCTAATATTAAAGACGTCATTGTTTTATTCTTTTTACTTTAGTTATAACTTCAATCCAGAGAAACACATAAAGGCCATAGCCATCAGTCCTACTGTGATAAACGTAATGCCCAGACCTTTCAGCGGAGCGGGAACATCAGAGTAGGCCATCTTTTCGCGGATAGCAGCCAGACCAACAATAGCCAGTAACCAACCGATACCGGAACCGAGCGCGTATACCACAGCACTACCTACACCGGTGATGGCTTGCGGGTTCGACGGATCCATCGTGATTCTCTGCTGCATGAACAGTGAAGCACCCATGATGGCACAGTTAACGGCGATCAGCGGCAGGAAGATACCCAGTGAAGCGTAGAGCGAAGGACTGAATCGTTCCACTACCATTTCTACCAACTGCACGATACCGGCAATAACGGCAATAAAGAGAATAAAACTCAGGAAGCTGAGGTCAACACCTTCAATGATAGCATTGGCAGCCAGCACCTTTGTCTGAAGCAAGTAGTTGACCGGCAACGTAACGATCAAAACAAAAGTTACGGCGATACCCAGTCCTACAGCAGTTTTCACATTCTTCGACACAGCCAGATATGAACACATACCCAGGAAGAAGGCGAATATCATGTTGTCCACAAAGATGGAGCGGACGAATAAACTTAATAATTGTTCCATAATTTTTCTTTTACTTTCTTAGGTTGTATTACTTTTCCTGGAGTTCTTTGCAACGGCTGCGCTGATACCAGATGATACAAGCACAGATGATCAGTGCCATCGGCGGCATCAACATCAAACCATTGTTGATATAGCCCATCTTGTAGAATGACTCGGGGATAATACGGAAGTTGAGCAATGTGCCCGATCCGAGCAATTCGCGGAAGAAAGCCACGATAATCAGAATCTTGGCATATCCCAGACCATTACCCACACCGTCGAGGAATGACTCCCACGGGCCGTTTGCCATGGCAAATGCTTCCAGACGTCCCATCAGGATACAGTTTGTAATGATCAGACCTACATATACCGAAAGCTGTACGCTTACGTCGTATGCAAATGCCTTCAACACTTCACTTACTATAGTTACCAACGCAGCTACTACCACCAACTGTACGATGATACGGATACGGTTAGGAATCGTCTTACGCAGCAAAGAGATTACGACGTTTGAGAAAGCCGTAATCACAGTTACCGAAAGACCCATCACGATAGCCGGTTCCAGTTTGGCCGTTACAGCCAGCGCCGAACAGATACCGAGCACCTGCACGGTTACCGGGTTATTCAATCCCAGCGGAGTAGCGAATACTTCTTTATTCTTTTTAGAAAATAATTGGCTCATATTCTATCGTTCCTCCTTAATTATTAGTTAAAAATTTATCGTACTGGCTCAGACAAGCTTTGATCATGGCATCCACACCTTTCGAAGTGATTGTACCACCCGAAATACCGTCTACCTGATAAGCAGGGTCTGTCACCTTTCCGTTTTTCTCTACAGCCAGTGCAACCTGTCCGTCTTTCAACACCTTCTTGCCCGAGAATTCACCCTGGAAAGCGGTTGTCGCAATTTCGGCACCCAAGCCCGGAGTTTCGCTGGCATGCGAGAAATAAACACCATAAACAGTGTCCTTATCAGCATTTAAAGCCACATATCCCCAGATAGCGCCCCAAAGGCCGGCGCCATAAACCGGTACCACATACTTGGTCTCTCCGTCTACATCACATACGAAAACGTGCAAACGATTGTTTTCCTTTGCTTCTTTTTCGTAGCTGATAGAGAAACCATCCGTATTTTCTGTCAGAGTGCCATCTACGTTCATCAGCATGTCACCCTTTACATATTTATTATATTCAGCATCGGCGTCCTTCACATCTCTGATGTTCAAAGCAGCCAGAATTTGCTTCTTCGTATCCAGCTCCTGATTCTTGTTCTGAATCGCTTTCAGTGAAGAGCTGACGAATGCGAGCAGGAATGCCACGATAACAACCATTACCGAAGCATAAATGATAGTATAAGAATTACTATTTGTATTCATCTTTCTTGTTCGGTTTAATTGTTAGACTTAATAGCGCGTTTTTCACGCAGTTTGATGTTGCTCTGAACCACACAGTAGTCAATCAGCGGAGCGAAGATGTTCATCAGCAGGATAGCGAGCATCATACCTTCGGGATAACCGGGGTTCAGCACACGAATGATGATGGCCATCGCACCGATCAGGAATCCGAAGATATATTTACCGGTCTCCGTACGTGCAGAAGTCACAGGGTCGGTAGCCATAAATACGGCACCGAAGCAGAAACCACCCAGCACGAGGTGTTCGTACCAAGGCATGTGAGCCATGGCAGTGTCCGGACCTACAGCATTGAAAATCCAGCCCATGAAAGCACCACCTACGAATACGGAAAGCATCGTTTTCCAGCTTGCGATACCTGTCCACAACAGGATAGCAGCACCAATCAGAATAGCAATCACACTGGTTTCACCGATAGAACCCGGAATCAGACCGGTCACCATGTCCCAGGAGAAAGCCGGGAACCCGTTCGGATCGGTAGCAGTAGATGCTACACCCAACGAAGTGGCCGCTGTCAGTCCGTCTACCGTATTACCCAGTCCGAAGATACTGTCTTGTGCCACCCAAACGGCATCACCCGACATCTTGGTAGGATATGCGAAGAACAGGAAAGCACGGGTAACGAGCGCAACATTGAACACGTTCATACCTGTACCGCCGAATACTTCTTTGGCGAAGATAACAGCAAATGCAGTAGCTATCGCCAGAATCCACAACGGACAGTCCACCGGTACGATCATCGGAATCAGGATACCCGAAACGAGGAAACCTTCCTGAATTTCTTCTTTCTTCCACTGTGCTACGACAAACTCGATGCCCAGACCCACTACATAAGATACGATAATCTTAGGCAGTATGGCCAGGAAACCGTAAATGAACATTTCGATGAAACCACCCTGAGCTCCGGTGTGAGTGAAATGCTGGTAACCTACGTTGTACATACCGAACAGTAAAGCCGGTATCAACGAAATAACCACAATCGACATGATACGTTTGCTATCAATCGAGTCGTGGATGTGCGCTCCCGATTTCGAAGTGGTGTTTGGCACGAACAAGAATGTTTCGAAACCGTCGAACACCGAACGAAACGCGTGGAGTTTGC